>ENA-OQDL01000004-OQDL01000004.1-human-gut-metagenome-genome-assembly--contig:-NODE-4-length-129823-cov-5.553140_pt1 | contig 129823 bp, 125 predicted proteins | sample MGYA00242782_ERZ504609 | MGnify/ENA primary metagenome ERZ504609 (study PRJEB26092, sample SAMD00036320) | human gut metagenome | host: Homo sapiens | study: EMG produced TPA metagenomics assembly of... | reverse complement strand
TATGGGTCATATCGACTCCACATTTATGGGCAAATATTGGCTCGTTATTAATATTCAGCCTTACTACTTACCTGCTACTGGAAACGGATACGAAGTTTGCACTGATACGTACACGTACGACGCTTCCCCTGCCTATGTTCAACAACAATGTTGAGCCGCTGGAAAATCTGATCGACCAGTTTGCCCAGTTTCCCGGCATTGGCCGCAAAAGTGCGGTGCGTATGGCCTATCAGGTCATGTCGATGCCGCCCAAGCAGGCCATGGAGTTGGCCAAGGCGATTGAGCACGCCAAAAGTGACCTGCACCGCTGCCGCATCTGCCAGGACTACACCACCGGCGATGTCTGCAAGATCTGCGCCTCCCAGAAGCGGGACCGCAGCATCATCTGCGTGGTCGAGGGCCCGCGCGACATCAAATCGATTGAGCGCACCCACGAGTACAACGGCCTGTACCATGTGCTACACGGCCTGATTTCGCCGATGGATGGCATCGGTGCTGATCAGCTCTGCATCAAGGAGCTGCTGGCCCGTCTGAATGACACCGTCAAGGAGGTCATCATGGCCACCAGCCCGACGGTGGAGGGCGAGGCCACGGCGATGTATATCGCCAAACTCATCAAACCTCTGGGCATCAAAACGACCCGCCTGGCCTATGGCCTGCCCGTCGGCTCGAGTCTGGAATACGCCGATGAGACGACGCTGTACCGTGCCATGGCCGGACGCGGCGAGATGTAAAAAAGTTCCTGTACCGCTTTTGCCGGTACAGGTTTTTTATTGCAGCTTTATTTCAGCAGACCGTAATCCCGCAGACAGTGCTGCACACCCGTCAGGGTATCGTCAAAGCCGACACCCGCTGCCGCACGGAACCTGCCGCCGTCCATCAGCAGGCTGCGCGGCCAGTCTGCCGCCTCTACGACGGGGTGGATGTCCAGCAGCGCACAGGCGCGCCGGGCCGTCGTGACCATGTCGCAGTCGTTCTCGCTGCCAAAGTTGTACACACCGCCCGGCAGTTCCATGGCCTGGGTCAGCCGCTCCACGGCCTCCCGCACATAGGTGATGCCGCGGTAGTCCCGCGCCGAAAACCGCAGCGTCTCCTGCCGCATAGTGGCGGTCAGCAGGTTCAGCAGGAAGTTACCGCGGATCGGCAGGCCGTACCCGGGCAGGTCGTACATCCAGGCCGCCCGCAGCAGCACGGCATCGGGCAAAATATCCAGCACGCGCTGCTCCATCTCCTGCTTGTGGCGGCCATAGACGTTGGCGGGGGAGAGCGGTGTATCCTCGTCAAACGGTCCGTGCTCAGTAAGGCCCGTGTAGACCTGGTCAGAGCTGAACGCAACCAGCTTTGCGCCGCTTTTTTGCGCTGCAGCCGCCATCCAGCACGGCAGCAGAATGTTGGCGCGGTAGGACTCGTCCGGGTGCTTTTCGCTGTAGCCCGTGTCGGAGAGCGCCGCCGTGTGTACGATCACGTCCGGCTGCTCGCGCCGCACCCAGTCGGCCACGGTCTGCTCATCCGCTGCGGTCAGCATTCCTTTGGGGAAGGCGCACAGCTCGTACCGTCCCGCCAGCTGGGTCATGATGCGTGCCCCCACAAAGCCGCCTGCGCCGGAGACCAATAGCTTTTTCATGTCTTTTCCCTCGCAATACGATTTTTGTCTTTATTGTACCGTTTTTGCGCAGCTGTTGCAAGCGGCTTGACAAATTCCGCGCTGGTTTGTATAATAGAGGCACCTAAAATAAGGTGTGGATTTTTACAGTTCTGATACTACTTTTCGCCACACAGCGCTTTCTTTCCGGGAAAGCGTTGTGTGGTTTTTGTTGTGTCAAAAGGAGGAGCCCATGAACGATACCTTCATGAAAGAAAAGCCGATTTTTCCGCTGCTGACCTCAATGGCCCTGCCTATGGTCGTCTCGATGCTGGTCAATGCACTGTACAACATCGTGGACAGCCTCTTTGTCGCCCGCATCAGTGAGGAAGCCATGACTGCGCTGTCCCTCGTCTACCCGGTGCAGAACCTCATCAACGCGATCGCCATCGGCTTCAGCATCGGCATTGCCGCACTGATCTCACTGCATCTCGGGGCAGGCAACAAAGAAAAGGCTGACATGGCCGCCACCCACGGCATGGTGCTTTCGCTGATCCACGGCGTCGTGATTTCCATCGTCTGCACCGCCATCATGCCGCGGTTCCTGCGCTCCTTCACCAGCGACGAGACCGTCATTGCCATGGGCGTGACCTACTCCCGCGTTGCCTTTATGTTCGCCGTCGTCATCATGGCCGCCATGTCGTTTGAGAAGATCTTTCAGGCGGTGGGCCGGATGAACATCACGATGATCGGCCTGATGGGCGGCTCGGTCTGCAACATCATTCTGGACCCGCTGTTGATTTTCGGCATCGGCCCGTTCCCCAAAATGGGCATTGCCGGTGCGGCGCTGGCTACCGGCATCGGCCAGATGGTCCCCGTCATCTTCTATCTGATCGTCTACTTCGTCAGCCCTATCCCGGTCAGGCTGCGCTCCGGCTGCCTGAAGCCGGACGCCAAAATGGCCCTGCAGCTCTATTCCATCGGCGTACCGGCCATCCTGAATCTGGCGCTGCCCTCGGTGCTCATCACCTTCCTGAACTCGCTGCTGGCTGTCTACTCTCAAAGCTATGTCGTCGTGCTGGGTATCTACTATAAATTACAGACCTTCCTGTACCTGCCCGCCAACGGCATTGTGCAGGGTCTGCGCCCCATCATCGGCTACAACTACGGCGCGGGGGAGTATGACCGCGTCAAAAAGCTCTACCGCACGTCCATGGGCATGTGTGCCGCCATCATGGCCGCGGGCACGGTGCTCTGTCTGGCGCTGTCCGGCCAGCTGATCGGGCTTTTCAGCTCAAACGCCGAGACCATCGCCATCGGCACGTCGGCCCTGCGCATCATCTGCGTCGGCTTCATCGTCTCGACGATTTCCGTCGTCGCCTCCGGCTCGCTGGAGGGTCTCGGCATGGGCGTGCAGTCACTGGTCATCTCGCTGTGCCGTTACATCGTTGTCATCATGCCGCTGGCCTGGCTGTTCTGCCGCCTGCTGGGTGCCGACGGCATCTGGAACGCCTTCTGGGTGACCGAGGTCATCACGGCGGGCATTTCACTGGCCGTATACCACAAGAGCGTGAAGCTGAAATAAACCAACAGGAGCCTGACCACAGCCGGTCAGGCTCCTGTTTTATATAAGTAAAAGGGTTTTCCCGAGGGGGAAGCTGTCGCCGAAGGCGACTGATGAGGGGGGGAGCCCTGCCACGGCCTCTCGTTCACGGGCAGCCACGGACGCTTCGCCCCTCATCCGGCCCTTCGGGCCACCTTCCCCCAAGGGGGAAGGCTTTTCGTTACGCCTGCTCCTGCACGTACCGGATAAACGCATCGCGCTCCGCGGTGGAGCGCACAACGGCCGTGTACATCCAATCGCCCATGTCCAGGCGCAGCGCCTGGGGAATGCGCTCACACATCCGCATACGGGAGCCGTACTTGGCCATGATCTGCGCATGGGTGTGCTTGTACTCATGGCAGTCGCGGCGGCCTGCGTAGACGCAGAAATACTTCGGGCCGTCCAGTTCGGCGTTGCGTACCTCGTCGTAGCAGACCATGTCCGCCCAGATCTGGTAGCAGTCCACCGAGTTCGCATAGTTGATCATATCGGGCGTGTAGCCGCCTGCAGGGCGCATGTTGACCTCCAGCGCGACGTAGTCGCCCTTTTTGCCAAGACCCGGCTTGTCCTCATTCAGCCGGAAGAACTCGCAGTGGAAGAAGCGGCTCTTTGCGCCGAACGCCTTGATGGTGCGAAATCCCACATCCTTCAGCGCAGTGGGCACGGACTTCTGCGTCCAGTAGGAGAGGTCACCGTTCTGACTGACGATGTCCAGCAGCGGGGTGGGGAACACGTTGGAGGTGTAGAACAGCGGCACGCAATGGCTGTCGGCCACACCGTCAAAGCTGACGATGGTGCCGTTGATGTACTCCTCCATAATGTACCGGACGTTATGCGGCTCGGCGTAGAATTCTTTCAGCTCGGTGAAATTGCGCAGCTTGTAGGTTGCCTCGGCACCGCAGCCGTTGTCCGGCTTGACGATGACCGGATAGCCGACCTCCTTGATGAAGGCGCGGGCCTCGGCCAGTGTGCTGACAATATGGTAGCGCGCCACCGGTACACCCGCGGCGATATAGCTTTCCTTCATTTTGCTCTTGTACTTGATGCGCTCGATGAAGTCATTCTTTGCACCGGTATTGATGTTGAAATCCGTGCGCAGCTGGGCGTCCATTTCCAGCCAATACTCGTTGTTGGACTCGATCCAGTCGATCTTGCCATAGTGGAAGGTAAAGTACGCGACAGCGCGGAGCATCTCGTCGTAATTGCCAAGATCATTCACGCGGTAATACTCAGTCAGGCACTGCTTCAATTCCCAGGGAATCTCGTCAAACGGAGCATCACCGATGCCCAGCACATTGACGCCGTTGCGGTGCAGACGGTCACAGAAATTCCAGTAGGTCTTGGGAAAATGCGGGCTGACAAAGATAAAATTCATCGGGTACTTCAACTTCCTCTCTCAAATTTCACGCAAACCGGCGTCACACAAAGCGATTCTGTGCAGCGTCATACTCATAGCCGATCTCGCGCAGGGCCGCACACAGCGCGTCACGGTCAGTCTCCTCACGGTCACACAGCGCGTCCAAACTGGCGTCGCGGTCCCGCAGTTGGGTGTTTACATAGCTCAACAGCATTACAGGGTCACGGGGGAGCATAGACCCACCTCCTAAAAAACAAGCATAAAAGAGAAAAAGCCGGTCACACGATGTGACCGGCATTTTTTCCTTCCAATCAGACCGCGCGGGTAACTTTACCAGAGCGCAGGCAGCGGGTGCAGGCGTAGATATACTTCGGGGAACCGTCCACGATCGCCTTCACGCGCTTGACATTGGGGTTCCAGGTACGGTTGCTCCGACGATGAGAGTGAGAAACCTTGATACCGAACGTGACACCCTTGCCACAGCAAGAACATTTGGCCATAATTGCTTGCACCTCCTTTTCAATAGCTTTAATAGTATAGCGTATACTACGCGAAAATGCAAGTGTTTTGACAGAAAAAATTTTGATTTTTTTCATAATTTTGCGTTTTTGTTTGATTCAGGCGCTAAATATTGTGTTTTCGGTGCCTACAGGGCTTGTCTTGCCGCCATTTCTACGATATAATAGACTAAGCTTTTAATGGGGTGGTGTTACCTTTTGAACGGATTGTTGTCTCCCGCGGTGATCGTGCAGTATCTGCTGCGCGCTGTTGTCGTGCTCATCACCATCCCGTTTCACGAGTCGGCCCACGCGCTGGCCAGCCACCTGCTGGGTGATGACACTGCCGTGCGCGCCGGGCGTCTCTCGATGAATCCGCTGCGCCACTTCGACCCGCTGGGTGCCCTGTGCATGCTGGTGGGCGGCGTCGGCTGGGCCAAGCCCGTCTCGATCAACCCGTACAACTATAAGAACCCCAAGGTCGGCATGGCGCTGTCCGCCGCCGCAGGGCCTGCCAGCAATCTGCTGCTGGCGTGGGTGTCGATGATCCTGTACAAACTGTGCTGGTACAGCGGACTGGGGGACGCCGTGCCCGTGCTGACGATGTTCCTATATTATATGGTAGCCATGAATCTGAGCCTGGCGGTTTTCAATCTGCTGCCGGTGCCGCCGTTTGACGGCAGCCGCATTGCGCTTTTGTTTTTGCCGCAGCGGCTCTATTTCAGGGCGATGAAATATGAGCGATATATTATGCTGGCCGTGCTGGCACTGGTGTTTTTGGGTCTGCTGGACGCGCCGCTGTCTTGGCTTGTCAACGGTATGTGGCGGCTGATGCTGCACCTGACAGGCTTTGTGGAGCTGCTTTGGGGGTATTGAGTTTTTGCCGGAAGTTCTGACATTTAAAATAGAAGATTTTGAGGGCCCGCTGGATTTGCTGCTGTACCTGGTGGGCAAAAATAAAATGAACCTCTATGATGTCAACATCATGGAGCTGATCGAGCAGTACACCGCTGCCATCCGGGAGATGCAGCAGGACCGGATGGAGATTTCCAGCGAGTTCATCGACATGGCGGCGCATCTGGTGCAGATGAAAAGCGCCCTGCTGCTGCCGCGCAGCCCCGAGGCCGAGCGCATGAAGGCCGAGTTGACGGGGCGTTTGATCGAGTACAGCGCCTGCAAGGAGGTGGCCGCCCAGCTGGGCAGCCGTGCCCGCGACCTGTACACTGTAGCCCGTGAGCCGATGCCGCTGGTCGGCGCTGCCGAATACACCCGCCGCCATGACCCGAACTGGCTCGTTCAGGCGTGGTTCAATCTGATGGGCCGCAGCACCCGCAAGAAAAAGCCCACGCAGGAAAAGTTTGAGCCGCTCGTCACCGCGCCGTTTGTCTCCGTCGCCAGCCGCGTCTCCCACATGCTGCGCGGCTTGCTCAAGGGCAGCCTGCAAAAAATGGGCCAGCTGTTCAGCCACGAGGAAAGCCGCAGCACAAACGTAGCGACCTTCCTGGCGCTGCTCGAGCTCATCCGCGCTGGACGCGTCAAGGTCGACGACAGCGGCACCTTGCAGCTGGACCGCACACACCGCAGAAGAAAGGACAAAACGCCATGACAGAACGACAGGAGCTTGGCTCTCTTGAAGCCATGCTGTTTGCCCACGCCGAGCCTGTGGAGACCGCCCGCCTGGCCGACGCCCTGCGGCTGGACGCTGACGAGGTCACCACGCTTTTGCAAAAGCTGCAAAAGCGCTACGATGAGCAGGAGAGCGGCATGGTCATCCTGTACTTCGAGCCTGACCGCTGGCAGATGACGACCCGCCCGTACTACGGCGAGATGGTCAAGCGCATTCTGGACACCCGCCGCAACGCGCCGCTTTCGCCCGCCGCACTGGAGGTACTGGCCGTCATTGCCTACAATCAGCCCGTCTCCCGCAGCTTTATCGAGCAGGTACGCGGTGTTGACTCGTCGTCCACCGTCACCAAGCTGTTGGACAAGGGACTGATCGAGGAGGCGGGCCGCCTGGACCTGCCCGGCAAGCCGGTAGCTTTCCAGGTCACGGACACATTTCTGCGCGTCTTTGGCCTCGGCAGTCTGGCCGACCTGCCGCCGCTTCACGGCGAGGCTGCCGAGAGCGCCGAGCCGGAGGAGACGGAAGGCGACGACGGTCAGCTGGAATGGAAGTGATTGCTTATGGCCATTCTGTTGTTCCTTCTCCGACTGATCGGCTGGGTGCTGCTGGCGGTGCTCTTGCTGCTGTTCGTCGCCCTGCTGATACCGCTGGGCGTTCGGTTTGCGTACCGCCCGGGCAGCGTGCGGGCCACGGCCTGCTACGGACCGCTGCACTTCACGCTCTGGCCGCGCAGGGGCCAGCCGGAAGCACTGAAAAAGCCCGCCTCCGCCGCACCGCCCGGGCATACCGTGCGCAAGACGGCGGACGGCGAACAGGCGTCCGTCACCGTGGAGGTCAAGCCGGACAAGCCCGCCGCAAAGCCCGCACAGACCGTCGCCCGGCAGCCCGCGGCGCAGGGAAAGCCCGAAGCGCCGAAGCCTGCTGACAGTGTCCCCGCTGAAAGCGCCGATGCCGAGGGCAGCGCGAAAAAGAGCAGTCTGCCGCTCGGCATCTCGACGCGCATCGACGCCGCTATGCAGCTGCTGTCCAATGACCCGATGGCATTTGCCCGGTGCATGCTGGGCCACACAGGCTGGCTGGGGCGCCACCTGCTGCGTTCGGTGCGGGTGTCCGGGCTGGACATCTTCTGGACTGTGACCGCCGACGAGGCCAGCACCACCGCCGAGCTGTTCGGCGCCGAAATGGCGCTTGCCAACAATCTGCTGGCTCTGGTCCAGCAGTACATCCGCGTACAGAGTGACCGCCTCTGGCTCGAGCCGGATTTCACCGGTGAGCGCGCAGGGGAGCGTATCGTCTCGTTCCGTCTGACGTCCTGCGCCGCCGTGCTGCTCTGGCTCGTCATCCGGCTGCTGCACCGTCTGTGGAAGGACCCGCAGCTGCAGCCCGCTGCAAAGGCATAAACGATTTCTTTTTTCGATAAAAGGAGGAACTTACAATGGCTGAACATCCTATTCAAGGTCTGATGGGCGTCACCATCGAGAAAATCCGCGACATGGTCAACGCCGAGACCATCATCGGTGACCCGATCCATGTGGATGACACCACCATCATCCCGGTCTCCCGCGTCACCTTCGGGTTTGTGTCCGGCGGCTCCGACGTCGGCCCCAGCTCCAACAAGCAGATGTTCGGCGGCGGCAGCGGCGCAGGCGTCTCGGTCACGCCGGTGGCATTCCTCGTCGTTTCCAACGGCAATGTGCGCACCGTCCAGCTGGTGGAGAAGGTCTCCGCCGTTGACAACGTTATAGCCTCGCTGCCGGAGCTGGTGGACAAGGTCGCTGCGCTCATAAAGAAAGAAAAGCCGGGTGCTGACACACCCGCCGAATAAGGAGTATAAATTTTAATGGCAGAACAACGTATTCAAAAGGTACTGGCCGACCAGGGCATCTGCTCCCGCCGCGAGGCCGAGCGCCTGATCGCTGCGGGCAAGGTCAAGGTCAACGGCCACCCGGTCACCCTGGGCGACAAGATGGATCCCGACTATGACAAGGTCATGATCGACGGGCAGACACAGCGCATCGTGCGCAAGCGCCAGTACACCTACATCATGCTGCACAAGCCCCGCGGCTATCTGACGACCCGCTCTGACGACCGTGGCCGCAAGACCGTCATGGATCTTGTTTCCGATGTGCCCGCCATGCTGCGCCCGGTGGGCCGCCTGGACAAGGACAGCGAGGGCCTGCTGCTCATGACCGATGACGGCGCGTTCATCAATATGCTGACCCACCCGTCCGGCGGTGTCGGCAAGCTGTACCGCGTCACGGTCAATCCCCGCGCCACTGAGCAGCAGATCATCGAGATGTCGTCCGGCGTTGTGCTGGATGACGGCGTCAAGACCAAGCCCTGCGTTATCCACGTCGTGGTCGATGAGCCGGGCCGCAGTGTGCTGGAGATCACCCTGCACGAGGGCCGCAACCGCCAGATACGCCGCATGTGCTCCGCTGTCGGCCTGCAGGTCGTGCGCCTGCGCCGCAGCGCCGAAGGTCCCGTCAAGCTCGGTATGCTGCAGCCCGGCGAGTACCGTGAGCTGAAAAAGAGCGAGATCAATGCCCTGCGCAACGCAGCCATGAAATCTGCCGGCAAAGGGGAGAACCGTGCTGCCAGCCCGGCCCGCCGTCCCGGCCCCCTTAAAAAGCGCACAAATTCTGACTAAAATTGCAGGAAATTCTGAAAAATGTGCAAAATTCCACTTGTGGAAACGTCGCGAACGTAGTATAATTCAATTAAATGGCGGATTTTTTGTAAAGTATTTTTATAAAAAACAGTCAGCTTTACCATAGGAGGAAACTGTATGGCAGCAAATAAGCCCGGCAAGGCAGAGATCCTTGCAGCATTTTTTGATGACGGCACCTACTCGCCGCTGTTTACCGACGGCGCAGTGAGTGCTGCTTACGGCTGTGCAAACGGCCAGAACGCCTACGTCGTGTTTGAGGACGGTTCTCCCGTCGGCGTGCAGGATATTGAAAAGAATATCCGCGTGCTGGAGATGGCCGCCGAGACCGGCGCACCGGTTGTTACGTTCTATGATTCCACGGGTGCCAAGCTCGAGGGCGGTCTTGATCTGCTCAACGCCAACGCCCGCCTGACCGCAGAGATCGCGCGCGTTTCCGGCGTTGTGCCTCAGGTCGCCGTTGTCACCGGTACCTGCGCCGGTACCAACGCCATCAACGCCGCTGCCGCGGACGTCTGTGTCATGGCAGAGGATGCCGAGCTGTTCCTGAACGCTCCGTTCAACGCTGAGGACAAGGTTGCAAACGCCGGCTCTGCCGCGTTTGCCGCCAAGGCCGGTGTCGCCGCCGTTACCGCTGCGGACGCCGTTGCCGCCGCCAAGCAGGCCGCCTCCATCGTCGCCCTGCTGCCCGCCAACAATCTGGCCGGTCCTGCGCTGTTCGACTTTGCCGCTCCCTCCAAGGCTCTTGACCTCGTCAAGTACTCTGCGGCTGACGCGATCGCCGCTCTGGCCGATGAGGGCAGCACTGTGGAGCTGTACGCAGGCTACGGCAAGAACATCGTCACCGCGCTGGCCACCATCAACGGCAGCGCTGTTGGTATCCTGGCCACCGAGAAGGCCGCTCTGTGCCACAAGTGCACCGCCAAGGCTGCCCGCTTCGTTCGTCTGTGCGATGCCTACAGCATCCCCGTTGTGACCGTCGTCAACACCGAGGGCTTCGGCAAGAGCGAGGGCGACGATCAGGCTGGCGGCATCCGTCAGGCTGCCCGTATGGCCGGTGTCTACGCCGAGGCTACCACCGTCAAGGTCGCCGTACTGGCCGGTGAGGCCGTCGGCCCTGCCTACACGGTCTTTGCCGCCTGCGCCGACTGGCGTGTTGCCGTGCAGGGCTGCACCGTAGCCCCGCTGGCTCCCGAGGCCGCTGTCACCGTTCTGTACAAGGACGAGATCTTCGCTTCCGATAACATCGTCAACGCCACCAAGGCCAAGGCTGCCGCCTACGCCAAGGAGGTCTGCAGCGCCAATGCCGCTGTGGCCAACGGTGCTGCTGACACCATTGCCGATGCTGCCACCGCCCGCGGCGCTGTCGCTCAGGCTCTGGATATGCTGGCCAGCAAACGTACTGTGCGCCTGGCTAAGAAGCACGGCAATATCACGCTGTAATCATCAACCTTGAAATAGGGAGGACTTTTCCATGAAAAACCTGATCGTTACCGTTAACGGCGTTGCTTATAATGTCACCGTTGAGGAAGGCACCGGCGCTCCCGTTGCCGCTGCTGCTCCTGTTGCTGCCCCCGCAGCCGCTCCGGCTCCCGCCGCTGCTCCTGCACCTGCTGCCGCTCCTGCCGGTGCCACCGGTGCCGTCTCCGTCACCGCTCCCATGCCCGGCAATATCCTGGATGTCAAGGTCAAGGCCGGTGACTCCGTCAAGGCTGGCGACACCCTGCTGATCCTCGAGGCCATGAAGATGGAGAACGAGATCAGTGCTCCGCAGGACGGCACCATTGCCAGCGTCAATGTGCGCAAGGGCGACGTTGTCAACTCCGGCGACCTGCTCATCACCATGAACTAATAGAAAGGCCGGGTGAATCACATTGGCTAAGAAACCCATTAAGATTACTGAGGTCGTCCTGCGTGACGCCCATCAGTCTCTGCTGGCCACCCGTATGACGATGGATGAGATGCGTCCCATCCTGCCCGAAATGGATAAGATCCCTTACTTCTCTGTCGAGTGCTGGGGCGGCGCTACGTTCGACTCCTGCATCCGCTTCCTGGACGAGGATCCCTGGGAGCGTCTGCGCATCCTGCCGCAAGGAGCTGCCCCACCAGAAGCTGCAGATGCTGTTCCGCGGCCAGAATATGCTGGGCTACCGTCCCTACGCTGATGACGCCGTCGAGTACTTCGTCCAGAAGTCCGTTGCCAACGGCATCGACGTCATCCGTATCTTTGACGCGCTGAACGACCCCCGCAACCTGCAGACTGCCATCAAGGCAGCCAACAAGGAGGGTGCCCATGTTCAGGCCTGCATCAGCTACACCCTGAGCCCGGTACATAACAACGAGTATTTCGCCAATTATGCCAAGACTCTCGAGGAGATGGGCGCTGACTCCATCTGCATCAAGGATATGGCCGGCCTGCTCAAGCCCTACACCTGCTATGAGCTGGTCTCCGAGCTGAAAAAGACCGTCAAGATCCCCGTGGACATCCACAGCCACTACACCGCAGGTCTGGCTTCCATGTCCATCCTGAAGGGCATCGAGGCTGGTGCCGACATCGTCGATACCGCTATGAGTCCTCTGGCTCTGGGCACTTCTCACATGCCCACCGAAAGCCTAGTCGCCGCCCTGCAGGGCACCGACTACGACACAGGTCTGGATCTGAACCAGCTGAATGTCGTCCGCGCTTACTTCAACAAGCTGCGCGAGAAGTACATCGCCAACGGCCAGATCAACCAGAAGTCTTTGGGCGTTGATGCCAACACCCTGCTGTATCAGGTGCCGGGCGGCATGTTCTCCAACATGCTCAAGCAGCTGAAGGACGCCGGTAAGGAGGACAAGCTCCAGGACGTTCTGGAGGAGATTCCCCGCGTCCGTGAGGATGCCGGTTATCCGCCGCTGGTCACCCCGACCAGCCAGATCGTTGGTACCCAGGCCGTCTTTAACGTCATCATGGGTGAGCGCTACAAGATGGTCACCAAGGAGTTCAAGGGCCTGGTCCACGGCGATTACGGCAAGACCCCCGCGCCCATTAAGAAGGAGTTCAGTGACTTCATCCTGAAGGGCGAGCAGCCGATCACCTGCCGCTTTGCCGACACCCTTGAGCCCGAGATGGAGAAGCTGAAGGCCGAGGCCTCCAAGTACGCCATCCAGGAGGAGGACGTTCTGACCTACGCCATGTTCCCGCAGGTCGCGCCCAAGTTCTTTGAGAAGCGCAACGCCCGTCTGCAGGGTGTCGATGCTCTGCACGCCGACTACGAAAACAAGTCTCACCCCGTCTAAGTAAAAGAATTGCCGCTCCCGCTCTGCCGCGGGGGCGGTTTTTGTTTACCGCGCCACAAAAACTGCGTGAAATATTGCAAAATCCCGGCGTCAGCCTTGCATCTTGCGCCCAAAAATAGTAAAATATAAAATATATGTGTTTATGAGGTGTAGGTTATGGTTTTGAGCATGACAGGATATGGCCGTGCCGGTGCGCTGCTGCATGGCCGTGACATCAAGGTTGAACTTCGCAGCGTCAACGCGCGCTTTTTTGAGTACTCCTCGCGCCTGCCGCGCTCCTGCGCATTTCTGGAGGACAAACTGAAAAAGCTCGTCGCCTCCAAGGTCAGCCGCGGCAAGGTAGAGCTGAGCCTTTCCATCCAGACCGTCACGGCGGCTGATACCGTCGTCACCGTCAACTGGCAGCTGGCCGAGGGCTACCGCGCCGCGCTGAATGCGATGGCCGAGCGGATGGATCTGAAAAACGACGTCTCCGTCGGGATGCTGTCCCGCTTTCCGGACGTGCTGACCCAGACTGCCGCCCCGACGAATGAGGACGAGCTGTGGGAGGACGTCAGGACAGTGGCCGAGCAGGCCGTGGACGCCTTTGTCGCAATGCGCGCCGTCGAAGGCGAGAAGATGAAGGCAGATGTTGCAGGCCGCCTGACCACGATTGAAACGCTCGTCGCCAAAATCGAGGAGAACAGCGCGGGCCGCGTGCAGGCCTACAGCGATAAGCTCTACGCCCGCCTGCAGGAGCTGCTGGGGGATCGCAGCATCGACGAGGGACGCCTTGTGACCGAGGCCGCGATTTTTGCGGACAAGACCGCCATCGACGAGGAAACCGTCCGTCTGCACAGCCATGTGGCGCAGTACCGCGAGATCCTCGAGCTGGACGAGCCGATTGGCCGCAAGCTCGACTTTTTGACGCAGGAGTTGAACCGCGAGTCCAACACGATTGGCTCCAAGTGCCAGGACGTAGCCATCACGCGGCTGGTCGTCGAGCTGAAATCCGAAATCGAAAAAATTCGCGAGCAGATTCAGAACATCGAGTAACGGAGGTTCGCCATGAAGCTGCTGAACATTGGCTTTGGCAACATGGTCAATGCCGACCGCATCATCGGCATCGTCAGCCCGGATTCTGCGCCTATCAAGCGTCTGGTGCAGGATGCCCGCGAGAAGGGCGCACTGATCGATGCCAGCTACGGGCGGCGCACCCAGGCCGTGCTCATCATGGACTCTGACCATGTGATTTTGTCCGGCATCCCGCTGGAAAGCCTGACCGGGCGTGCCTACGAAGGAACTGAAGAAAAGAGGAAGTAACGATGAAAGGTGAAAAATATCTGTTTGTTGTCTCCGGCCCTTCCGGCACCGGCAAGGATACCGTTGTTGCCGCTCTGCTGAAAAAGCATCCTGAAATTCAGCACACCGTCTCCGCCACGACCCGCTCTCCGCGTGAGGGTGAAAAGGACGGCATCAATTACCACTTCATGTCTGTAGCTGATTTTGAGGATCATCTGGCACATGACCAGATCGTCGAGCACACAAAATACTGCGAGAACTACTACGGCACGCTGCGCAGCGAGATCGAGGGCCGCATGAAGCTGGGCATCCCGGTCATCCTCGTCATCGAGGTCGAGGGCGCAGGCAACATCAAGAAGATGTACCCCGGTGCAACGACCATCTTTGTGCTGCCCCCGGATATGCAGGAGCTCGAGCGCCGTCTGCGCTGCCGCGGCACCGAGGATGAGGAGACCATCCAGCGCCGCCTGAAGCGTGCCGAGGCAGAGATTGCAAACTCCGTCAACTACGACGAGCATGTCGTCAACATTGAGGTCGACTCCTGCGCCGAGAGCATTTATTCCATCATCCAGTTCAAGCTGCAGCACGGCAGCGACGAATGAGCCTGCTGCTGGCCCAGGCTGCCGTCAACGACGCGAACATCCACTTTGACAAGCTGTACTCCTACCGCATCCCCGCGGAGCTGGCCGGGAGGGTCTTTCCCGGCAGCATGGTGCTGGTACCATTTGGCCGGGGCAGCAAGGCCCGGATGGCCGTTGTGCTGGCTGTCGGGGAGGTGGACGAGAGCGACGCCCCCAAGGGGCTGGAAAACGCTCTACGATGCCGCCCCCGAGGATGCCCGCTGACGCCGGACCTTCTGGAGCTTGTGCGCTTTTTAAAAGAGCGCACCTTCTGCACCTGGTTCGAGGCCGTCAAGGCTGTCATCCCGTATGGCGCACAGTACCGGCCCGCTGTCGTGGACGGCAGGCACGTCATGCAAGGCCGCCTGACTCGCTCTACGGAGCGGCTGTACACGCTGGCGGGGGCGCTGCCGGAAAAGCCAAAGCCCGGCCCGCGCCAACTGGCCGCTGTCGCCGCCCTGCAAAACGGTCCGCTGACCGCGCGGCAGCTCGACGAGGTCGGTATTTCCCGGGCAACGCTGGACGGCCTTGTCAAAAAGGGCGTGCTGACCGCCGCCGAGCAGGACAAGGCCATCGACCTGTTTGCGGCCATCCCGTTTGACCCGCAGCCGCTGGAGCTGTCCCCTGAACAGCAGCAGGTTTTTAACGATCTGCTGCCGAATCTGGAGGATGCCAGACCCCACGCGGCACTGCTGCACGGCGTAACCGGCAGCGGCAAGACCATTGTGTTTCTGCGGCTTATCCAGCGCACGCTGGAGCTGGGCCGCCGCGCACTGGTCCTGGTGCCGGAGATCAGCCTGACACCGCAGATGATACGGCGGCTCAAGTCCACCTTCGGCAGCCGTCTGGCCGTGCAGCATTCGGCGCTCAACAATACCGAGCGCCTTTTGCAGTGGCGGATGATCCAGCAGGGAAACGCCGATATTGTCGTAGGTACGCGCAGTGCAGTGTTTGCACCGCTGCAAAACCTTGGCCTTATCATCATGGATGAGGAACAGGAGCACACCTACCAGAGCGAATCTGCCCCGCGCTTTGACGCCCACGATGTTGCCAAAAAGCGCGCGGTCATGGAAAACGCCCTGCTGCTGTTTGCCTCGGCCACACCACTGACCGAGACCTACCACGCCGCCGAGAGCGGCAAGCTGCAGTTGGTGCAGCTGACCCACCGCTACGGCGGGCGGCCCCTGCCCAGCGTCGATTTCATCGACATGCGCGCCGAACTGGCCGCAGGCAACCCGCGCGAGGTCAGCGTGCGGCTGGCGCGGGAACTGCAGGAAAACCTCGACAACGGCGAGCAGAGCATTCTGCTGCTCAACCGCCGCGGCTACCGCACCATCGGCATGTGCACCACCTGCGGCCATGTGCTGAAATGTCCGAATTGCAGCGTGCCGCTCGTCTATCACAAGCCGCAGCAGGCACTGTTGTGCCACCACTGCGGCCACACGGTACACCCGCTGCCGCAGACCTGCCCCGAGTGCGGCGGCAAAATCAGCTACAGCGGCTTCGGCACCCAGCGGGTGGAGGAGGAGCTGGCCGAGCTGCTGCCCGGTGCGCGCATCCTGCGGATGGATCAGGATTCCACCTCCCGCAAGGACGCGCACGAGACGATGCTTGCACAGTTTGCGCGGCACGAATATGATATTTTGCTGGGAACCCAGATGGTCGCCAAGGGCCTTGACTTTGAAAAGGTTACGCTCGTCGGTGTTTTAGGCATTGACTCGCTGCTGTTCGGGCAGGGCTTCCGCGCATACGAGAGCGTGTTCAGCCTTATCACCCAGGTCGTGGGCCGCGGCGGGCGCGCCGCACTGCCCGGGCGGGCGCTGATCCAAACATCCGTGCCTGACCACCCCGTTTTGCAGCTGGCCGCCGCACAGGACTACAAGGGCTTCTACCGGGAAGAAATCACCTTCCGCCGGTTCAGTCTGTACCCGCCGTTCTGCTCGTTCGTGGTCGTCGGCTTCATCGGTGACCAGGAAGGGGCCGTGTTCATCGCAGCCCAGCGGTTTGGCGCACTGCTGGGTCAGCACGCCGCACAAAAGCCCAATATCCCGCTGCGCATTTTAGGCCCCGCGCCGATGAACATTACGATGCTCAACAACAAATTTCGCTACAAGCTGACGCTGAAATGCCGCAATGACGCGGCGTTCCGCGCGCTTTTGCACGAGACACTGGACGCCTACGACGCCGAAAAGCTGCCGCAGAAGGCGTCCGTGATCCTCGATTTCAATTCTGATGGTGATTTATAACATTTGGAGGTTATTTTTATGGCACTGCGTACCATTGTGCAGGACGGCGACCCGATCTTGAAGAAAGTCTGCCGCCCCGTTACCAAGTTTGATGATCGTCTGGGCACTCTGCTTGACGATATGAAGGAGACCCTGCTGGCCGCGAACGGCCTGGGTCTGGCCGGCCCGCAGGTGGGCATGATGCGCCGCCTGTTCATCTGCCTGGATGACCGTGACCTGCCCGAGGAGGTTCCCGCGAACTACGAGTACAAGTTCATTGAGTTCATCAACCCCGAGATCCTCGAGCTGAGCGACGAGCAGGTCGAGCTGTACGAAGGCTGCCTGTCCTTCCCGGGACATAACGGCGCGATCAAGCGCTCGAAGCACGTCAAGGTCAAGGCACAGGACCGCCACGGCGAGTGGTTTGAACTGGAGGCCGATGACATGCTCGCCCGCTGCATCCAGCATGAGAACAACCATCTGGACGGCATCACCATCATGGACCTGGCCGAGCATTTCTATGAGGACGACTACCCCGAGGAAAACGAGGACTAAAATTTATGCGCATCCTGTTTATGGGAACTCCTGACATCGCCGCCGAAAGCCTGGCCGCCCTGCTGGACGCCGGGCACGAGGTCTGCGGTGTCTTTACCCGCCGCGACAAGCCCGTGGGCCGCAAGCAGATTCTGACCGCGCCGCCGGTCAAGCAGCTGGCTGTTGAGCACGGTCTTTCGGTCTACCAGCCCCGCACGCTGCGGGACGGCTCGTCCGATGAGCTTATCAAAGAGTTGGCGCCCGACATCATCGTCGTTGTGGCCTACGGCTGCATCATCCCGCCGCAGCTTCTGCATGCGGCGAAGTACGGCTGTATCAATCTGCATGTCTCGCTGCTGCCCAAATACCGCGGCTCCGCGCCCATCCAGTGGGCCGTGCTCAACGGTGACGAGGGCACCGGCGTGACCATCATGCAGTTGGACGAAGGGCTGGACACCGGCGACATCCTGATGGTGGAGCCGGTCACCATTGACCCCGAGGAGACGAGCGGTGAATTGTTTGACCGCGTCAGCGCCGTGGGTGCCGGAACGCTGGTCACCGCGCTGGAAAAAATCGAGGCAGGGGAGTTGACCCCGCGCAAGCAGGATAACGCTGCTGCCACCATGGCCCCGCCGCTGACGAAGGACATGGCACAGTTCGACTTTACGCAGGATGCCGCCCACATCCACAACTGGGTGCGCGGCATGAACCCGTGGCCCGTGGCGTGGTTCGCGCAGGACGGCAAGCGCATCAAGGTGTTGGAAAGCCGCCTGGCCGAAAACCCGCAGCACGCAGCCCCCGGCACCGTGCTGGCCCTGAAACCGCTGACGATTGCCGCTGAAAACGGCGCAGTCGCGCTGCTGACTGTCACGCCCGAGGGCGGCAAGCCTATGGCGGGCACGGCCTGGGCCGCGGGCCGCCGCCTGAAAGCGGGGACAGCCTGTGACGCCGCGCCGTCTCGCCGTCAAGGCCCTGATCCATCAGGAGCAGGCAGGCTACGCCAACCTTGTGCTGGACGCCGAGCTGAAAAAGTGCACGCCGCCGCTGGACAGCCGCGACGCTGCCTTTGCCGCGCGCATTTTTTACACAACGCTTGAGCGTCTGCCGCTGCTGGACTATCGTATAAATCAGTTTACGAAAAAGCCGGTCGCCAAGCTGGACGCGCCGGTGCGCGCCGTTCTGCGGGCGGGACTGGCACAGGCACTGTACATGAATGTACCGCTGCCCGCCGCTGTGAATGAATCGGTCAAGCTGACGCGGGCACTGGGAAAATCCAGCGCCGCAGGCATGGTCAACGCCGTGCTGCGCCGCGCCGCTGCCGCCGATGTCTCCGAGGCTGATTTTGCCGACCCTCTGGACCGGCTCTCGATCTACTACTGCCTGTCCCGCCCGGTGGCCGAGCTTTTCTATGCGCAGTTCGGGGCGGAGGCGTTCCCCCTGGCCGCCGCATTTTATGAAAAGCCTAAGACGACGATCCGCGTCAACACACTGCGCACGAACGATACCGCCCTGACCGCGCTTTTGCAGCAGGAGGGCCATACCGTGACGCCCGGCCCCTGGCCGGGGGCGCTGGTCGTTGAGTTTGCCGGTTCGCCCGCCGCGAGCGCGGCATTCAAAAAAGGGCTTTTCCATGTGCAGGGGCTTGCCAGCCAGTTTGCCGCGCTCTGCGTTGACGCACAGCCGGGGCAGCAGGTGCTCGATCTCTGCGCCGCGCCGGGCGGCAAAAGCCTGACGTTGGCCGAGGCCATGCAGGACAAAGGCCAGCTTGTCAGCGGCGAGTTTGTGCCCGCCCGCGTGCCGCTTTTGCAGCAGGCGTTTGACCGCTGCGGCATCACCTGTGCCGTAGCGGTTGAAAATGACGCCACACAGCACAATTCCGACTGGCCAACGTTTGACCGTGTGCTCTGCGATGTGCCCTGCTCGGGTTTGGGCGTTATCGCCAAAAAGCCGGACATTCGTTACAAGGATTTGGACGGGATAGAGAATCTGCTCGCTGCCCAGCAAAAAATCCTGCAAAACGGCGCAGATTCACTTGCCGAAAATGGCCGTTTGGTGTATTCTACCTGTACAGTGAATGATAAGGAGAATCAGGCCCAGGTGGAGAAATTCCTCTCTGCCAATCCTGATTTTCACGTTGTACTGCCAAAGACGGCGGTGCCGGGGGCGGACATCACGCCGCTGGGCACGCTGTTTTTGCCCCACAGAACCGGGACGGACGGTTTTTTTGCCGCCATCCTGGAACGAAACTGACTGTAAACTCGTTCTTATAAAAGGAGGTGACCCCGCATGGGCGAAAAAATCTGCATTTCCGACCTGACGCTGGACGCACTGACGGCCTACATCGTGGGACTGGGTCAGCCAAAATTCCGCGCCAAGCAGATTTTTAAATGGCTGCACCAGAAGCTTGTGACGGAGTTCTCCCAGATGACCGACCAGCCCAAGGTGCTGCTGGCCCAGCTGGAGGAGCAGTGCACGATTGCAGCCCCCGTCATCCGCCGCCGCCAGCAGTCCAGGGACGGTACGGTCAAGTATCTTTTGCAGCTGGCCGACGGCAACTGCATCGAGACTGTGCTCATGCGCTACAAATACGGCAATACTGTCTGTGTGTCCACCCAGGTGGGCTGCGCGATGGGCTGCCGGTTCTGCGCCTCCACCCAGGCGGGCCGCGTGCGCGACCTGACGGCAGGGGAGATCGCGGCGGAAATTTACACCGCACAGAAGGACACCGGCGAGCGCGTCTCCCACATTGTTTTGATGGGCATCGGTGAGCCGCTGCACAATTTTAATAATGTGATGGACTTTCTGGAGATCATCTCCTGCCCGGAGGGCGTCAACATCGGTATGCGCAACATCAGCCTGTCGACTTGCGGCCTTGTGCCCAAGATCGACGAGCTGGCGAAGCGCCATCTGCAGCTGACACTGTCTGTCTCGCTCCATGCGCCGGACAATAAGACCCGTTCTGGCATGATGCCGGTCAACGATGCGTTCCCGCTGGAGCAGCTGATCCCGGCCTGCCGCCGCTACCAGAAGGAGACGGGCCGCCGCATCAGCTTTGAGTATTCGATGGTGCGCGGTGTCAATGACAGCAGTGAGATGGCGCAGAAGCTCGCCAACCTCATCAAGGGCATGGGCGCGCACGTCAACCTGATTCCCATCAACCCCGTGGACGGCAGCCCTTATTCTGCCACCGACGATGCCAATGTGCACCGCTTCCAGAAGGAGCTGGAGGCACTGGGCGTCAACGCCACGGTGCGCCGCCGTCTGGGTACCGACATCAGCGCCGCCTGCGGCCAGCTGCGCCGCGAGGACGCGCAGGGAAAATGAGTCTTGCTCCGCAACGGAGCAGCGGAAAGGAACCAACCCGAATGAAGATTGCCGCGATCACGGACATCGGCAGCTGCCGGCAGGAAAACCAGGACAATTACTGTGCGCAGCAGCTGGCAGGCGGCACCGCCTGGGGCATCGTCTGCGACGGCATGGGCGGTGTCAACGGCGGGCGCATTGCTGCACGCATTGCCACCGACACCATGCAGCAGTATTTTGCCCGCCACATGAAGGCCCTGCAGCCTGGCATGGAAAAGACTTTCATCATGCGCGGGTTCGACATCACGAACCGCGCCGTGTATGAAAAGTCCACCTCTGACCCCGAGATGCAGGGCATGGGTACCACCGGTGTCTGCGCCTACGCCAGCCGCGGCATGGCCCATGTGGTGCACGCCGGGGATTCCCGCGCCTACCTGTTCCACGCAGGCGGGCTGCGGCAGATCACCCGCGACCACTCAATGGTGCAGCAGCTCGTCGACAGCGGCCAGATCACGCGGGAGCAGGCTGCCGTCCACCCGCAGAAGAACCTCATCACCCGCGCGCTCGGCGTCTCGGCCAACATTGTGCCGGAGTACAACCGCTGCGAAATCGAGGCGGGGGACATCCTGCTGCTGTGCACCGACGGCCTGACGAACATGGTCGCGGACGATGACATTGCGCAGGTACTGCGCGAGGTTCCCTTTTTTTTGATGCAACCAGCATTTTGGTAGACCGCGCCCTGCAGGCGGGCGGTCAGGATAACATTACGGTCCTGCTCATGGGCGTGGAAGCTACGGAGGTCAACAATGGATAATCTGATCGGCAAACGGCTGGATGGCCGCTACTCAATTGAAAGTCTCGTGGGTGTCGGCGGCATGGCCAATGTCTACCGCGGCACTGATTTAAAAACGGGCAACCAGATCGCCGTCAAGGTATTAAAAGACGAATTTCTGGACAATGAGGAACTGGTCCGCCGCTTCAAGAACGAGTCGAAGGCAATCTCCATTCTGAGCCATCCCAACATCGTCAAGGTCTATGACGTCTCTGTCACTGACAAATTGCAATACATCGTCATGGAATATGTGGACGGCATCACTTTAAAGGAATATCTCAAGCAGCGCGGCGGCGCCCTGACCTGGAAGGAGACCGTGCACTTTGCCACCCAGATTTTGAGTGCTCTGCAGCACGCCCACTCCAAGGGCATCATTCACCGCGACGTCAAGCCGCAGAACATCATGCTGCTGGCAGATGGCTCCATCAAGATGATGGACTTCGGCATCGCACGCTTCTCCCGCGCGCAGAGCCAGACCGTCAGCGACAAGGCCATCGGCTCGGTGCACTACATCAGCCCCGAGCAGGCCAAGGGTGAGCGCACCGACGCCCGCACCGACATCTACTCTGTCGGCGTCATGCTGTACGAGATGCTGTCGGGCCGCCTGCCGTTTGACGGCGACGGTGCAGTGTCCATCGCCATCATGCAGATCTCGGAGAAGCCGAAGCCGCTGGCCGAAATCGCACCCCAGACCCCGGCAGGACTGCGCCAGATTACCGAGAAAGCCATGGAAAAGGACCCCGACAAGCGCTACCAGAGCGCCCAGGAGATGCTGGCCGCTATTGAGGAATTCAAGCGCAACCCGTCCATCCAGTTTGCGTATGAGTACCGCAGTGCCGAGGACAACCCGGAAAGGAACATCAACCGCGTGGTAAGCAACACAAAGTCCAGCCCGAAATCCACCAGCATCCACACGGGTGACGCCCGTCGTGTCGGCACCTCGAACCCGGGCCGCAGCAAATCTGCCCAAAAGAAGAAGAAAAAGGCATCCAAGGGCTTTTCCCTGCTGCCGATCTTCTTCGGCATGGCCGTGGCGTTTGTCATCGGCGCTGCCATCCTGATCTATCTGATCTTCACCAATTCCAGCAACCTGCTGTTCTCTAACCGTGCCGATGTGCAGGTCATCAGCTTTGTGGGCATGACAAAGGACGAGTTCCTCGCCACCGACTACAACAACCTGCTGCGCGCCGAATTTCCGGAGGAGTATTCCAGTGAGCCTGCGGGCACGATCATCCGCCAGACCCCCAAGGCCGGGCGTACCGTCAAGGAAAAGCAGCGCATCGTGCTGACCGTCAGCCTGGGCACCCAGTACGTCACAATCCCCGAGACGAAGAACATGGTGGCCGAGGATGCCGCGCAGACCCTGAAGGATATGGGTCTGCGCGTGACCAAGAAGCCCATGTCCGACAACTCCGTGGCCAACGGCGCTGTTGTCTACACCCAGCCCGCCGCCGGGGAGACCGTTGAGGGTGACTCCACGGTCATCCTGTACGTCAGCCGCTCCGAGGTCAGCAAGGAGAGCCAGGTCCCGAGCCTGACCGGCAAGACCATTGAGGAAGCCCGCAATGAGGTCAAGGGACTGAACCTGTCCATCCGCACAATCGAGCAGGCCAGCGAACAGCCCGCGGGCACGGTACTGAGCCAGAGCCCCGATGCCGGTTCCACGGTCCGTAAGTCGAGCGTTATCACACTCGTGGTGTCCACCGGCGTGCCCGAGGTCGTTGCCACCCCCGAGCCAGTCGAACCCACTGTGAACGAGGACGGTACCATCACCGTGCAGGAGAGCTGGTGGCCGAGTGCTGACGGCAGTCACCAGATTCATCAGCTGACCGACGGTACCATGTGGAATGAGAACGGCCAGCGGTGCGACGCGCAGGGCAACCCCATTGCCTGATGTGGGGGAAGTCATGGCGTATATTACAAAGGGCATCGGCGGCTTCTACTATGTAAAGACGCCGGACGGCATCGTCGAGTGCAAGGCGCGCGGCATCTTCCGCAAGCGCGGCATCACGCCGGTGGCGGGAGACAACGTCACCCTGTCCGACGACGGCACAATGATCGATGAGATTTTACCGCGCAAAAACGTCTTTATTCGTCCGCCGATTGCCAATCTGGATATTCTGTTCATCGTTACCAGCACGACCCAGCCCGTACCCAGTACGTTGGTGCTGGACCAGCTGGCCGCCGCTGCCATCTACAAGGATGTGCAGCCCGTTCTTGTTGTGACAAAATCTGATTTGGCCACTGCCGATATACTGCACACCGCCTACGCGGGCAGCGGCATCCCGCTGGTGCAGCTAAATTACGAGACCGGCGAGGGCCTTGACGAGGTCAAGGGCTATATTGAAGGGCATCTCTGCGCCTTCTGCGGCAACTCCGGCGTCGGCAAATCGACGCTGCTCAACACGCTGGCCCCCGCGCTGCACCGCGAGACCGGGCAGATCAGCCAAAAGCTGGGCCGCGGGCGGCACACGACCCGCGAGGTCGAAATTTTTGAGATTTGCGGAGGGCGTCTGGCTGATACGCCGGGCTTTGCCAGCCTGGAGGTTCAGAAGCTCTGCCGCATCCCGAAGGATGATCTGCAGCACACTTTCCCGGAGTTCGGACCTTATTTCGGGCAGTGCCGCTTTACGGGCTGCTCCCACCGCAGTGAGACCGGTTGTGCTGTGCGTGAGGCTGTCGAGGCCGGGACCATCAGCAAAACGCGCTATGCAAGCTACCTTGCCATGTATGAGGAAGCCAGCGCACGGAAGGAGTGGGAGAAATGAGCAGGCGTGCCGTGATTCTTTCCGCCGTGCCGGTTTCCACCGCACTGTGCCGCTATGTGCAGCCCGGTGATTTTGTTGTGGCCTGCGACGCGGGCTACCGCAATGCCGAACGGCTTGACCTGCGTCCCGACCTCATTGTCGGTGACTTTGACTCCGCCCCGCAGCCCAAAACCGAGCACGAGACCATTGTGCTGCCCCATGTGAAGGACGATACCGATACCCAGTACGCCGCCCATTGGCTGCTGAAGCACGGCTATGATGAGATCACCCTGCTGGGCGCTCTGGGCGGGGCACGACTGGAGCACACGCTGGCCAACCTTGCCACCGGACTGTATCTTGCCAAAAACGGCGTGAACGTCCTGCTGGCCAACGAGCGCAGCGAGCTGCGGTATCTTGTGCCGGGCCGCGGGCTTATTTTGCAGCGCAGGGACTGGAAGTATCTCTCCCTTTTCCCGATGGAGGACCGGCTGACCGGCGTCTGCATCCGAGGCGCGTTCTACCCGCTGGAAAACGCCGTGCTGACCGCGGACTATCCGCTCGGCGTCAGCAATGAGTTTATCGCGGACACCGCACAGCTGCAATGCTCCGGCGGCTGCGGTCTCGTTGTGCTGACCCGCGACGATGCGTAACACCGCAGCAATGCCCGGCATAGTATGGCGTACACAAACACGGAAAGTGAGGTGTATGCCATGCATGTGGTCGTAGTTCGCTGCCCGCGCGCCTTCCGTTGGATCTTACGCGCAGCCTTCAAAGTCTGAATCCAAATTTTTCCCCTGCCTGTTCCGGGCAGGGGCTATTTTTTTGCCCTGCCGCATATAATGCCCCAGAACATAACCGGAAAGGGGCAAGCAATATGGAACTCAAGGTGTTCAAAGACACCATCGCATCCTACGGCGGACGCTGGGAAACACGGCTGGAGCTTCCCGTGGAAACGGAGATTCTGATTCCCGACTACCTGCCCGCCGTATTCAAGATCGTCAAGTGCCTGATCACGCCCGTTGTGCTGCAGAACCGTGTATCCGGCGGGCGCTGGCAGAGCGAGGGCTATCTGCGCTGCACCGTCTACTACCAGAGCGAGGAGCCCGGCACGCGCCTTTTGCGCACCGAGCAGAAATTTGCCTTTGAAAAACTGGTCGAGCTGCCCGCCGGGCAGTACGCCGACGGCCCGGCCCAGGTCTGGGGCGAGCCGGAATACTGCAACTGCCGCGCCGTCAGTGAGCACCGCATCGACCTGCGCGGCGCGTACAGCCTCTGCGCCGCAGTGGCCGTGCGGCGGGAGTCCGAGCTGCTGACCGCACTGGCCGACTGCGGCATTGAGCAGTACACCCGCACGATGCAGGGCCTGCAATGCGCTGTGACCGAGGAAAAAACGTTGACTGCCGAGACCGCTGCGGCGCTGCCCGGCACCGGGGAAAGCGTGCTGGACATCACCGGCAGCTTTGCCGCCGGCAGCGCAGCGCCGGCCACCGGGCAGGTCAGTGTGCAGGGGACGCTGCAAATTCAAATATGCAGCCAGAACACCGACACCGGCGAGCTGACCGTGCGCAGCAAGGATCTTGCCGTGCAGCAGACGCTGGAGCTGCCCGGCGTGACCGAGGACGACACAGCCCTTGTGCGCGGCGAGGTGCTGGCCTGCACACTGAGCGCAGTCGACGGCGCAGGGGAAGCGTCCCTCTCGGTGACCTGGAAGCTGCGCGTCGAGGTCTGGCGCAGCGTGCAGCACACCGTCGTGGCCGACGCCTACTCCACGCTCTGTAAGACCCAGACCGTGCAGACGGTCTGCCGCCTTTTGCAGAAAACCGCGGATTTGACCGGGCGTATCCCGGTCACGCTTGACGACGACCTGCCCGACGCCGAGGGCACTGTTCTCGGCTGCTTTGTAACGCTGGGTGCCCTGTGCGCCGCACAGGCTGACGGCAACAAGGCTGAAACACATTTAAAACTACTGGGCAAGGGGACTGCGCATGTGTTCATCAGCGATGCCCGCGGTGAGCTGACCTGCTACGACAAGGCGTTTACCTGGCAGCCTGACGGCCTCTGGCCCGGCAGCACTGACGGTGCGTGGCCAAGTGTCGGGGCTTCCGTCGCGCGGGTCGCCAGCAGCAAAAACGGTGCACGGCTGCGGGTCGATTTAGAGATTGAGATCAGCGGTGCCCTGTTCCAGACGCAGAGCTTTGACGCGCTCTGCGGCGTGGAGCTGGGCGAGGAATACGACGACAGCGACGGCCCGGCCCTCTATATTTACTACGCCCGGCAGGGGGAGCGCATCTTTGACATTGCCAGGCGCTACCATGCCCGCGCCCGTGACCTGGCCGCCGCCAACCATCTGGACACCAACGGTGACCCGCCGCAGGAGCTTACGACGGACACCGCCTGTCTGCTGATCCCCGCAGCGCTGTAAAGGAGGGACACATCCGTGACACAGGATCAAATCTACCAAAACATTGCACAGCGCACCGGCGGGGACATCTATCTCGGCGTCGTCGGCCCGGTGCGCAGCGGCAAAAGCACCTTTATCAAGCGGTTTGCCGAGCTGATGCTGCTGCCGCGCATCAAGAACGAGGCCCGTCGTGCCCGCGCCCATGACGAGCTGCCCCAATCCGCCGCCGGGCGCACCATCATGACAACGGAGCCGAAGTTCATCCCCGAGAAAGCCGTCAAACTCGAGCTTTCGGGCGGCGGCAGCTTCAAGGCGCGGCTCATCGACTGCGTCGGCTACATGGTGGACGGCGCGCTCGGCCATGAGGAAAACGAGGCTCCGCGCCTGGTCAAGAGCCCCTGGTTCGACCACGAGGTCCCGTTTGACCTGGCCGCCGAAACCGGCACCCGCTGCGTCATCCGGGAGCACGCCACGGTGGGCCTCGTCGTAACGACGGACGGCTCCGTTGCCGACCTGCCGCGGGAGGCGTATCTCGACGCCGAGCGCCGTATCATCGCAGAGCTGGACGGCATCGGCAAGCCGTATATCATCCTGCTGAACTGCGCCGAGCCGGACAGCGACGATGCACAGCGCCTTGCCGCCGAGATGGCCGAGACCTACGGCCACGCGGTCCTTCCGCTGAACTGCACGACGATGACCGTCGAGACCCTCGACAAGCTGCTGCAAACGCTTTTGTACGAGTTCCCGATTCGCGAGATCGCCGTGCAGATGCCCGCCTGGGTCACGATGCTCGAAAGCGGGCACTGGCTGCAAAGCGCGGTCTACACGTCCATGCTGGATTTTGCTGCCTCGGTGCACCGGATGGCCGACCTTGCAGGCAAGCGCCCTCAGCTGGGGTGTGAATACATCACCGCCGCCAGCCTGACCGGCATGGATTTGGCCAGCGGCAGTGTCAGCATCACCGCTGCCGTCGCCCCGGATATTTTCTATAAGATCCTCGGTGAACAGACCGGGCTGGACATCGTGGACGAGGCAAGCCTTTTGCCCTGCGTCGTCAGCCTGGCCCGGGCCAAGCGCGCCTATGACAAGATCAAATCCGCCCTTGACCAGGTCGAGGCCACGGGCTACGGCATCGTCATGCCGGGCATTGATGAATTGACATTGGAAGAACCCGAAATCGTCCGGCAGGGCGGGCAGTACGGCGTGCGGCTGTCGGCCAGCGCCCCCAGCCTGCACATCATGCGCGCCAACATCCACACCGAGCTTTCACCCACCGTCGGCAGTGAGCAGCAGGGGGAGGAGCTTATCAAAAGCCTGCTGGCGGACTTTGAGACCGACCCCGGCAAGCTGTGGAGCACGAATATTTTCGGCAAGAGCCTGAACGAGCTGGTCAGCGAGGGCGTGCAGGCAAAGCTGCTGCACATGCCGCAGGAGGCACGCAGCCGCCTGCAGCAGACGCTTGAGCGCATCATCAACGAGGGCTGCGACGGGCTGATCTGCATTCTGCTGTGACGGAGGAGTTATGTTCAGACGCATTTCCAGGCAGGAGCGTGAGCGCCGCGCTGCCAGGGCCGAGCTGGAAACGACCTTGCAGGCACTGCGCTCGAACGAGCGCGCCTTCACGGAGGCGCAGGACCCATTTTATATTGACCAGCTGACCTACCAGCACGCCGCGCTGATGTGCCGCTGCCGGGCGCTGCTTCGCACACTGCGGGCGGAAGGGGAGGAGCCATGACCGAATATTGGCCCTGTCTGCTCGCAGCTGTGTGCGCCATCGCCGTACTGCGCTGTGCCGCCCGCCAGCGGCACGGAATGCGCAGTCTGCTGGCAGGGGTCGTCTGCGGTCTGGGCGCTCTGGCCCTGCTGGGCCTGTTGGAGCCGGTGACCGGCATTGCGCTTCCGCTGAATCGCTTTACGGCGTTCTGCGCGGGCGTTTTGGGATTGCCCGGCGTGACGGCCCTGCTGATTTTGCGGCTGCTTTTATAAAATGCCTTGCCAACAGGGCGGAAGTATGCTATACTCTTCTAGAAAACGAGTGGAACATACGGCGGCGGGACAGCCCGCAAGGGCTGCCTGAGGAAAGTCCGGGCTTCACAGAGACAGAGTAACTGCTAACGGCAGCCGGGGGTGACCCCAGGGATAGTGCAACAGAAAGAAACCGCCGCGAAAGCGGTAAGGATGGAAAGGCGAGGTAAGAGCTCACCAGCGCACTGGCGACTTTGCGGCTATGTAAACCCTGCTCGAAGCAACATCCGTATGGGACATTATGCGGAGTCTCGCGCGTCCCGGTGATGGCGTGAGCCTTGCGGCGACGCAAGGACAAGATAGATCGTCGTTTGATACAGAACCCGGCTTACGGTCCAGTCGTTTTTTCTTTGTTTTTGCAAAAGCACACCTGTTTTTTGGTGCAGATGTGCTTTTTTGTATTTTTCTGCATAAAAAAGCGCACTATCTGGCAAAAAGTGCTTGTTTATTTCAGATAAATCGTATATAATGTAGTGTACGCCTGTGGTTGTGCCAAGATAGAGGATGGCACGCACAGGATTATGAAGGGAAACGTATATATTTTATTTAGGGGGATCGTACTTATGGCTGATTACTTTGCAATGGATCACGACGAACTCACCGCTGAAAAGACCGCGCTGGAGGCCCAGTACAAGAAGTTTCAGGGCATGAACCTGAAGCTGAACATGGCCCGCGGCAAGCCCGGCCCTCACCAGATGGATCTGGCCATGGACCTGCTCAAGATGGACAACTACATCACCGACAACGGCTTTGACACCCGCAACTACGGTGAGCTGGAGGGTCTGCCCGAGGCCCGCGCACTGTTTGCCGATGTGTTCGGCGTGCAGCCCGGCGAGGTTTTCGTGGGCGGCAACTCCAGCCTGCAGCTGATGTACAACCTGGTCGCCATCGGCATGATGTTCGGTTTCCAGGATTCCCCCGAAGCCCCTGGGGCCAGGTCGAGCACCGCAAGTTCCTCTGCCCCGTGCCCGGCTATGACCGCCACTTTGCCATCACCGAGGAGATGGGCTTTGAGCTGATCTCCGTGCCCATGAGCCCCGACGGCCCCGACATGGACATGATTGAAAAGCTCGTCGCCGAGGATGACACCATCAAGGGAATCTGGTGCGTGCCGCAGTACTCCAACCCCGACGGCTACACCTACAGCGACGAGACGATCCGCCGCTTTGCCGCGCTCAAGACCGCCGCCCCCGATTTCAAGATCTTCTGGGATGAGGCGTACATCGTCCACCACCTGACCGATGAGATCATCGAGACGCCGGTTTTGCTGAACGAGGCCAAGAAGTACGGCAATGAGGACCGTGTCTTTATGTTCACCTCCACGAGCAAGATCACCTTCCGGGCGCGGGCATCTCCGCCATCGCCTGCAGCGAGAACTCGATGAAGTACATGTGCAAGCGCTTCTCGACGATGATCATCAGCTACGACAAGATGAACCAGCTGCGCCATGTCCGTTTTCTCAAGAATAAGGCCGGTGTCCTGGCCCACATGGCCAAGCATCGCCGCCGCCTGGTGCCCTGCTTTGACGCCGTCAAGACCACCTTTGCCGAGGAGCTGACCCCCTGCGGCAACATCGCCCACTGGACGAACCCCAAGGGCGGTTACTTCATCAGCTTGTACGTCATGCCCGGCTGCGCCAAGCGCGTAGCCCAGCTGTGCAAGGACTGCGGCCTGACCCTGACGGGTGCCGGCTCTGCCTACCCCTACCACAAGGATCCCGATGACTCGCATCTGCGTATCGCGCCGACCTACCCGAGCCTGACCGAGGTCGAAACTGCTTCTGCACTGCTCTGCGTCTGTGTGCGCCTGGCAGTTGTTGAAAAGCTGCTGGCTGACCAGCAGTAAAATATAATCCCGCCCGCCGGTGCGGGCAAGTTTTTTGGAGGTTTCTATGAACAGAAAAGGGAAGTCATGGCCGTTGTTCGTCGTGGCAATTTTGATCGTGCTGTTCTCCCTGACGGCCATCTTTGGTGTGAGCTATACCTACGGCGACACCAAGAATGTCTACGTCAAGGGCGCATCTGACATCCGTTTCGGCATCGACATCCGCGGCGGCGTGGACGTTACGTTCATGCCTGCCGACGATGTGGAGGCCACCGATGCCCAGATGACCGCAGCCAAAACGGTTATCGAGGACCGCCTTGTCGGCCTCGGCATCACCGACTACGAGAGCTACGTTGACAACAACAAGAATCGTATCATCGTGCGTTTCCCGTGGAAGAATGATGAGGCGGACTTCAACCCGCAGACCGCAATCGACGAGATCGGCACCACCGCCAAGATGGTGTTCCGCAAGGGCTCGTCCGCCACGGGTGAGGAGATCCTGAGCGGTGACGACGTGGCTTCCGCAAGCGCTGCCTACAACGAGACCGAAGGCTGGGTCGTCCAGCTGAAGTTCAACTCTGCGGGCGCATCTGCCTTTGCCACGGCCACCACCGAGCTGGCAGCCAGCAACGGCACGATCTCCATCTGGCTGGATGACAATAACATCTCCACCGCCACGGTCAACGAGGCCATCACCGGCGGTGAGGCCATCATCAAGGGCAACTTCGATCAGGACAGCGCCTCCACGCTGGCGAACCAGATCAACTCCGGCTCTCTGCCGTTTGCCCTGTCTGCTGAGAGCTACTCCACCATCAGCCCGTCCCTGGGTGCCAAGAGCCTGGACGTCATGGTGCAGGCCGGTATCATTGCCTTCATTCTGGTCGCGATCCTGATGATCGTGCGCTACCGTCTGCCCGGCACCATCGCGGTCATCTCCCTGATGGGCCAGGCCGCTGCCACGCTGGCTGTTGTGTCCGGCTATTTCACGGTTTTCCCCGGCTCCACGCTGACGCTGCCCGGCATTGCCGGTATTATCCTCGGCATCGGCATGGGTGTTGACGCCAACGTTATCACCGCCGAGCGCATCAAGGAGGAGCTGTCCAAGAACAAGACCCTCGAGGGCGCTGTCAACAGCGGATTCAAGATGGGCCTGACCCCCATCATCGACGGCAACGTGACCATCGTCATCGTCGCTGCCATCCTGATGGGCGCCTTTGGCCCGACGGACGGTTTCTGGGCCAAGGTCTTTAACCCGATCTTCTACTGGTTCGGACCTTCCACTGCCGGTACGATCTACTCCTTTGGCTTCACCCTGCTGACCAGCGTTCTGCTGAACTTTGTCTTTGGCGTCTGGGCGACCCGCGTTATGATTCGCGGCGCTGTCCACTTCAAGCCTCTGCGCAAGGCATGGCTGTTCGGCGGCAAGAAGGAGGGCGGTGCCGACTTCAAGACCCCGTCCATCAACTTCATCGGCAACCGCAAGAAGTTCTACACCTTCTCCTGTGCGCTGATCGCTGTCGTGCTTGTATTCTGCGGCATCTTCGGCGTCAAGATGGATGTCGAGTTCAAGGGCGGTTCCATGATCACGCTGGCCTATGAGGGCGACGCTGACCTGAATGACCTGAAGTCCACCATCGGCACCGAGCTGGGCAAGTCCAATCTGACCCTGCAGACCGGCTCTGATATTTCCGGCAACCAGACCCTGACTGTCACCCTGCCCGGCAGTGACACGCTGACCACCGAGCAGCTCGACAACCTGCTGGCTGCCCTGAATGAGCAGTACCCCGACAACAACTTCGTCCAGAACGAGGTCAGCAACGTCGATGCCACCATCGGTAAGGAGTTCCTGCTCAAGAGCGTCGTCGCGCTGGTTGCGGCCTGCGTGCTGATCCTGCTCTACGTGGCCTACCGCTTCCGCAAGATCGGCGGCCTCAAGGCCGGTTCTACCGCCATTGTGGCTTTGCTGCACGACATGTTCGTCGTCTTCGGCGTCTTTGTTCTCCTGCGCATTCCTCTGAACGGCAACTTTATTGCTGCCCTGCTGACCATCCTGGGCTACTCCATCAACGATACCGTCGTTATCTATGACCGTATCCGCGAGAACAGCGCCCTGTACGGCAAGAAGCAGATGAGCCTGGCCGAGCTGGTCAACCTGTCCGTCAACCAGAGCTTTGCCCGTTCTCTGATGACCTCCATCACGACCTGCCTCGCCCTGGGCGTTGTCTGCGTGGTCTCGGTCATCTACCGTCTGGACAGCATCTACTCCTTCGCGTTCCCGCTGCTGTTCGGCATGGTCAGCGGCGTCTACAGCACGATCTGCATTGCCACGCCGCTGTGGGTCGACTGGAAGAACAAGAAGAAGGCTGCCAAGAAGGCCTGAGCTTGTAGAAAAGGAGGGAACCCGATATGAAATGCCCCTATTGCGGTGAAGTTGACTCCAAGGTCATCGACTCCCGCCCGACGGAGGACGGTGAAAAGATCCGCCGCCGCCGCGAGTGCCTGAACTGCAAAAAGCGCTTTACCACCTACGAGATCGTTGAGACGGTCCCGCTGATGGTCGTGAAGAAGGATCGCTCCCGCGAGGTCTTTGACCGCCAGAAGCTGCTGAACGGCATGCTGCGCGCCTGCGAGAAGCGCCCCGTCAGCTACACCCAGCTGGATGCCGCCGTGGACCGCATTGAGCAGCAGCTGCTCAACTCCTATGACCGCGAGGTTTCCTCCATCCATATCGGCGATCTGGCCATGCAGGAGCTCAAGCAGATGGACGATGTCGCCTACGTGCGCTTTGCCTCCGTCTACCGTCAGTTCAGCGATGTCAACACCTTTATGGAAGAACTGAAGGATATGCTGGATAGCCGCTCAAAATCCGCTGAAAAATGATTGCCGCACCTGTTCGATCTGGGTGCAGGCGCGCTGCGTCTCCATCTCGAGGTCTGCCAGGCTGTCGGCCTCGGCACAGGGCGGCAGCACGGCCAGCGTCTGGTTGAGCTGATCCAGAATATTGCGGCGCACAAGCAGGCCCAGGACCTGAGTGCTGCGCAGTGCCCGGTTGGCCGCACGGCTGTACGCGCGGCGTGCGGCAGGGTAGTCGCCCTGCTCCGCCAGAGCGTAGGCTGCTTCAAGCTGCCGCTGCATTCCGGCTGTGGTGCGGTCCACATACTGCCCCGCCCGGAACAGCAGCACGCACAGAGCCAGCAGAATGATTGCGGCACACCAATTTCGCTTCATACGCACACCTTTTTCAGGCCGCCCCTTTCGGGGCGGCCTTTTTCTGTATCAGAATGGATTTTTTGCCGTTGTAGAGCAGCAGCAGAACCGCCTCGCGGGTCGTCTGCTCACGGCGCAGCAGTGCATCCAGCGCTGCCGTATCCATGCCGAAGAACGCAAGATTTTCCTTGTAAACTGCCTTATCGATGAGCAGCGGCAGCATAGGCGGCTCGCCGCCGTCCTGCGGCATTGGGGCCGCTGTGATGCTGCCGTTCGGCTCGATCACGCCCCAGTAAACATCCTTGGGGGAAAAGATGTCCTTGCCGCGCAGGGCCTCGGCCAGGTCGGATGCCGTGATGCGCAGCTGTGCCAGCTCGTCCTGCAAAATTTCCCCGTTGCGGATGATCGTCACCGGCTTTCCCAAAAGCAGCTGGGCATATTTCGGGCAAAACCAAACCAGCGTGGAGTTCAAAATTTCAAGAGCCGTGATTAAGAAAATCGGCACCAGGCTGGCCGAGAGCGGTAGATCCGGCTCGTCGATACAGATGGATGCGACGTTGGAGATCAGCAGCGTCGTCACCAGCTCGGCGGGCTGCAGCTCTCCCAGTTGGCGCTTGCCCATCAGCCGCATGGCCACCACCACAGCCAGATACACCAGCACCGTGCGCACAACCGAAGAAATCATCCCGGCACCTCCTCATAAATTCCCGCAAAGGCGGCCACACTATCCTGCGTGAGAGGGGGAGAACCATGACGCAGAAACCGCTGTACCGCTCGCTGGATGCCAACCTTGCGCTTCTGGAGGAAATGTTTGGCCGTTCCGACGACTTTTATACCAAGCGCCTGATGCTTGCCGGTATCCCATGCGCTATCGTCATGTTCACAGGGCTGTCCTCGCCGGAAAAGCTCTGCCACATGGCGTTGGACATGCTGGACCGCGACCCCGCCATGTTGGGCGGCGGGGAGGGGCTGTGCGACTATCTGCTGACCCAGAGCCGCGTCCCCGCCGAGCCTGACGCGGTGGAGGATCGCACCGCGCTGGTGGAGCTGCTCTCCAACGGACTGTCCGTTTTGCTCATCGACGGCGTGCGGCGCGGCGTCGCGTTTTCGACGCAGGAGATGCCCCAGCGCTCGATCTCGACGCCGATGAGCGAGGGCAACCTGCGCGGCCCGCAGGAGGCATTCACCGAGCTGCTGCGCAATAACATTTCGCTGCTGCGGCGGCAGTTCCGCACCGGAACGCTTGTGGCAGAAATCTCCACCGCCAGGACCCGTGCCAAGACCGAATACTGTCTGTGCTACGACAGTACCCTGGCCCCAAAGGAAACTATCGACGCTCTGCGGGAGCGGCTGGAGCAGGTGGAGATTCCCGTTCTGCTGGACAGTGCCTACTTTGCGTCGTTCCTCAAGCAGGACAAGCTGAATCTTTTCCCGGCAGCTGCCTACACCGAACGCCCCGCCACGGCCTGTGCCCGCCTGTGTGAGGGCAAGGCCGTCGTTCTTGTAGCGGGCTGTCCGTATGCGCTCATTGTGCCCAGCTTTTTTGCCGAGCACTTCGAGTGCCTCGACGACTACGCCTCGGGCGCAGTGTTCGCCGGACTTATCCGTATTTTAAAATATCTCGCCTTCCTGCTGGCTGTGTTCGGGCCGGGGCTCTACGTCATGGCCGTGGCCTTTGCGCCGGAGATCATCCCTATCCGGCTTTTGACCAAGCTGGCACAGGGCGAGGCATCCACGCCGCTGCCGCCAATGCTGGAAATGCTCTGCGTGACGCTGCTTTTAGAAATCGTCCGCGAGGCCGGGCTGCGTGCGCCGCAGTCTATCAGCCACACGGTCAGCCTGGTTGGCGCGCTCATCATCGGCGAGACCGCCGTCAGCGCGGGCATCGTCAGCGTGCCGGTTTTAACAATGGCCGCTGCGGCGACGATTGCCACGCTGGCTGTGCCGTCGCTGTATGAGCAGTCGATCCTGTTCCGCTTTGCCGTCATCGTGCTGGCCGGGTGCTTCGGCGTGCCGGGGCTGGCCTGCGCCGCACTGACGATTCTGGCGATGGCCTGCGGCAGTGAGCCGTTCGGGTACGACTATCTCTACCCGCTCATGCCGCCGGGCCGGGCCAGTGTGCGGGACGGCTTTGTGCGCAGCATCTGGAGCCGCCTTGCTAAATCCGGGGAGGTGATCAGCCGCCATGAAGCGTGAATACCCCAGTCTTTTCGCCGCACTGCTCGTCAGTCTGCTCGTCAATGTGCTGCTGCGCAGCCAGACCGCCTACTGGCCTCGCGCCGGGCTTTTCAGTGCGGTGGTCTGTGCGCCGCTGCTGGCGGGCGTCGGCTGGCTGTTTGCCCGCAGCTGGCGGCTGGCCGCCGACCCCGTGTACAAGCTGCTGTTCGGTGCGCTGCTCGTCTACACATCGGTACTGGAGCTGCTGCGGCTCTGGCAGCTGGCGGACCGGCTCTATCCCGGTGCGGTCACGCTGACCTCGGTCTGTCTGCTCGTTGTGCTGCCTGTTGTCTATCTGCGGCGGGTTCCGGCGCTGTCCCAGACGGCCTATGCCGTGCTCTGTCTGCTGGTACTGGCAACCGTCGCCATGCTGGCATCGGTGCTTTCGCGGCTGTGCATCGTCAATCTGCAAACTGCCGCACTGACACAGGGCGATTTTCTCGCCGCCGTCAGAGACCAGCTGACGCTCTACCCGGAATACCTGCTGCCCGCGCTCTGGCCCGAGCCGGACAAGCGTGGCCGCCATACGCTGCTGCGGCTGGCCGCGTGGGCACTGGCGTTTGACGTGGGGATGCACCTGATTCTGGAATTGTTCTACGGCGCGGCCATGCCGCTGCGCATCGACCCGGTGCACGCCGCCGCGCGATGCGGAGCACTGTCGATCTTCAACCGGCTCGAGTGGCTGCAATTTATTCTGTGGGTCATGGCCGTCACGGTCAAGCTGGCTCTCTACCTTTATGCGCTGGTTCGGCTGCTGGGCGGGCAGAACAAGGCCGAGGACAGCGCCGCTGGGTTAGATTGGTTTCCTCTGTATCCGGGCGGCGTCTGGCTTTTGTGCGCGGTGCTGCGCAAGCTCGATTTAGATGCGGCCCTCTCACTGCGCAATGTGCTGACCTGGAGTTTTGTGGGCTTGACCTGGATAGGAGGTGCCGCCGCATGTCTGTACCGAAGGCTAAGGCGCTGCTGACCGTTTGCGCCGCGCTGCTGCTCTGCGGCTGCGGGCAGGCGCTCTCCGAGCGTGAGATCGTCCGCGCTGTGTTTTTTGCGCGGCAGCAGGGGGCATACTCCGCCTGTCTGCTGCTGGCCGATCAGAACGCAGAGAGTGACGGCGTGCAGTACAAAACCGTGTCTGCCCGCGGGGACACCGCCGCGCAGGCGCTCCACCTAGCCGAGGACGCTCTGCCGGGCCGGCTCTACTACGGGCTGCTCGACCTGGCCGCACTGCCGCCGGGCTGTGATTGGGCCGACGCGCAGACACTTGGCACGCTGCTCTACGACAAGGCCCAGCCCGCGCCGGAGCTTTCGGTTTTTGTGCTGGACACCGCCGACCACAGCTGGGCCGCGGACGCGGCCTCCCTGTATGAGGACATGAAGGCCGTGGAAAGGGAATACGACCTGCACTGCGGCTTACAGCAGCTTTTTACCCAGGCGGACGGCTGTGCAGTGCCCGCCTACCGCGCTGACAGCGGGTATGACTTTGCGCTGCTGGCAACAGACGGAGCTTCCGTGTACGTCTCCGGCTTGCAGGCTCAGCTGGCCGCGGCGCTCTGCGGGCAGACGGGCCGCTTCTTTACGGCCTTTGCGGGCGGGCAGGCCGTCTGTGACACCCGGGTCAACGTCACGGCGGAGGATACCACCGTGCAGCTCCATCTGAGGGATACGGATTTTCAGCCGCTGGGGGCGTACAACGAGGATTGGCAGGCACTGCTCTGCACCGAATTGCAGCAGGCGTTCTCGGCCCTGACCGCAGACGATGCCGCTGATTTTTTCCATCTGCAATTCTGGCACGTCAATCTGTGCGGGCCCGGCAGTGCTCTGCCCGTGCCGCGGCTGGAAATCCTATTTGAATAGGCACAGAAAATGCCCGGCCATTTCTGACCGGGCATCGCTTATTTCTGTCAGGAGAGCGTTGACGGACGGGAAATATAGATCAGATTCGTGTCTGCGATAAAGGTCTGGAAGTTGTAGAGCACCAGCACCTCGTCATAGCCCTCTTTTTCAATTGTGGAATCCAAGCCGTACTTGAAGTTGCGGAAATCCACCACACCGATTTTCGCGTAATTCTCGGTCAGGTAGGGCACAAAGCTGTTCGCGTAGCTGTCCTTGACCACCAGAATACTGCCTGTGCCACGGCCCTCGATCGTTGAATAACCGTTGTTGCCGTCCAAAAAGGCGGCGTACTTATCGCGGGTGTTAAACTTCTGCATATTCACGATGTTTTCCGTCGTTTCCGGCTCGTAGGCGGCCTCGCCCGTGATTTTGTAGATCGTCATCAGGCTGTCGAGCGGGTAGTAGGTGATTTCATCGTTTTCGACGTTCCACAGCCGCGTGGCCGAGTAGTGGGTGCCCTGGAAATCCGTCACCGTGATCGGCTCATGCGCGGCGCGGTCAAACGGCGTCAGGCCCTTGAGGCTGCAGAACTGCTCATAGGCACGGTACGCGCCGTTGGGCGTCCAGTGGTGGTCGGTCTTGAAATACAGGTACTCGTCCTTCAGGTCTGTGAACGCCCCGCGCAGGTCGATGACATCGGCGCTCTGGCCGACTTTGGCAAAAATATCATCGAGCATCGCGTTTTCATCCACCATCGGTGCGCCTGCGGGCAGTTCCTCCGGGTAGATGACGCTGGCCGACGGGGCCAGCAGGAAGGTGACCTTGCCCGGGTGGTTCGCGGCAAATTCGCTGACGGCCTGTACGTTCTTGGCAAGCTGCTTCCGGGTGGCGTCGTCCACCGTGAACAGCTTTGTGAACATCCAGCGGTCCTTACCCAGCAGAATGCCGCCCTCCTCCGCCTTCCGGAACAGCACCTCGTCCGCCGCGCGCTGGGTGTTGACCGCTGCGTCACGCAGGGAAAACTGATCCTGCATCCAGCGGGCAAAGCCGCTCTGCCAGCTGCCGTCCAGCAGTGCGCTCACGCTGAACGCCGGGAGCTGTGCGGCCTTGCGGTTTTCCAGCTCGAGCTGCGTGCGCTTGGGCCACACAATATTGACGAGGGAGAACCCGAACAGCAGCACGGCGCAGAGCACCAGCAGCGGATACCCCGCACGGCGTCTGCCGCCGTTTTTACGGTACACAACCTTTGACATTTGTCCGTTCCTCCTCTCAGAAATTCGCGTACAGCGCAGTAGCGTTCGTGGCGGCCACTACGTAGCAGACGCACAGCGCGGTCAGCAAGGCAAACACAAGGAGCTTTGCCACAGTATTTTTGCTGATTTTCTCCCACAGCCAGTGCGGCAGCGCGGACGAGCAGACACAGCCCAGCACCAGCAGCACACCGTAATTGCGCAGGTAGTACACGGGCGAAATGCCGCCCTGGGGCACAAACAGCTTTTGCAGCAGCAGACCCAGCGGTGCGCCGGGCTGGTTGGCCGTAAAGATGCCCCAGCCCAGCACCACAAAGAACAGCGTATAGATATGCGGCCAGACCTTGCCCTTTTTGAGATATTTCAGCAGGAAGGTTTTTTCAATCGTGAGCAGCACAAAGTAGTAAAGGCCCCAGGCAATAAAGTTCCAGCTGGCCCCGTGCCAGATGCCGGTAGCAGCCCAGACCAGGAACATATTGAGCAGCTGGCGCGCCTGGCCCTTGCGGTTGCCGCCCAGGGGAATGTAGATGTAATCCCGGAACCAGCCCGACAGCGTAATATGCCAGCGCCGCCAGAACTCGGTGATGCTGCCCGAGATATACGGCAGGTTGAAGTTGGCCGGACAGTCAAAGCCGAGCAGTGCGGCCAGGCCGTTGCTCATCTCGCTGTAGCCCGCAAAATCAAAGTAGAGCTGTAAACTGTAGGCGATGATGCCCAGCCACGCCAGCGGGGTCGAGACATTTGTCAGCCCAACGCCGCCCGCGCCGATGATGTCGGTCCAGAGTGCGCCGATGGAGTCCGCCAGAATGACCTTCTTCGCAAGGCCGAACACAAACAGCTCTGCGCCGTGCTCGGCCCTTGCCGGCGTGCAGCGGTTCGCACCGTCGTGCAGCTGGTCGGCCATCTCGCGGTATTTGACGATAGGCCCGACGATCAGCTGCGGGAAGAAAAGCACATACACTGCAAACGTGATGAAGTTTTTCTCCGGCGCGATCTTGCCGGTGCAGACGTCGACCTCATAGCTGATGATCTTGAAAATGTAGTAGCTGATGCCCAGCGGCAGCACCGTGCCGATGTTCAGCGCCGCCAGCCCCAGATGCGCGACCTGGTTGACCGTGTCAATCAGGAAGTTGGCATACTTGAAGTACACCAGCACGCCCAAATTGACGAGCACCGCTGCCAGCGGCAGCAGACCGCGCAGTTTGGCCTTCGCCCGCGCTGTCAGCAGCGCCCACAGGTAGTTAAAGACGATCAGCACAGCGATCAGCGGCAGGAACGCAACACCGGTCCAGCAGTAGAAGATGAGGCTTTCTGCCAGCAGCACTGCATTTTTGGCGCGGCCCGGCACCAGATAATACAGCAGCAGGGAAAGCGGCAGGAAGCAGAACAGGAACACCACACTGTTAAAAACCATGGCGGACTCCCTTTCTTTCGGTGAATTTCATCGTTAGCAAAAAAGGCCGTTGCCGAACGGCAGCGGCCTGCAGGGTACAGGGATCAATCAGAAGTTCAGCGCAGTCTCCAGCGCGGTATCGATGGGGGCGTAGTCGGGGTTGGCGATACCGGCAATGACGATGGCAACATAGTTGCCGTTGGTCACAATGCGGGCATCCTTGGCCAGTGCGACCTTGTCGGCAAACTCGGCGTACAGGTCATTGGCGGACAGGCTCTCCTTGTAGGCTTCCAGCTCTGCCTTGACGGCATCGACCTTGCCATCCTTGGCCTGGGCAACAAAGACGAGACCGCAGTCCGCCTGGTCGTTCGTGACATCGCCCTTGTAGCCGACGAGGTTGTCCATCGTCAGCATCAGCTCATTCTCCACGGAGAAGTCATCCAGCGCACGGGGGTTGGCGATGGGGTTCACAGCCTCGATGGCGGCAACAGCGGCATCAAGGTTTGCGGTGTTGGCTTCATCGCTCACGACGATGTCGGTCTCGCCGTCCGCGCCGCCGATGATGCTTTCCGCGGAGGAGGCTGCCTCGGAAGATGCGGCAGCGGAAGTGCTCTCGCTTGCGGCGGGGGCAGAGTCTGCGGAGGAGCCGCAGGCGGCCAGCAGCATGGCGCAGCACAGAATAACGGGGATCAGTTTTTTCATAGGTCAGGTTCTCCTTTTATTATAACACTGTGGTTATTTTCCTCACGTATGGGCATAGCTTGCCCTATACTTTTATAAGGATACACTATTTCCCTGTTTTTTTCAAGGCGTTTCTGGCAAAACCTGCCGCGATACCGGCACAAAAAATATGTAAATTTTTTATGCCTTGACAATTCCTCCGGGGCAGGGTATAGTCAAAGAAAATTGTGATTTGCGGGGGTATGCCTGTGCGCAGTCAAAAAGCCCGGGAGACAGCCTGGACCGGGATGCTGTTTGCCTTAGCCATCGCGCTGTCCTATCTGGAATCGCTCGTGTCGCCGCTGCTGGGGCTGATGCCGGCTATTAAATTAGGACTGTCCAACATCGTCGTCATGTACGCACTGCTGTTTCTGCGCACCCGCACGGCGCTGCTACTGGTTGTGTTAAAGGCGCTGTTCGCCTTTCTGACCCGCGGGGCCACCGCCGGGTTTCTGTCGCTGTGCGGCGGGGCGCTGTCTCTGGCCGTCATGCTTGTGCTGCTGCAGCTGCCGGTCAGCGGGTATATCTTCTGTGCCGGTTCGGCGCTGGCCCACAATCTGGGGCAGCTGGCCGGGGCCGCCGTGCTGCTTTCCAGTGCGATGGCACTGGGCTACGCGCCGGTGCTGCTGGCGGCAGGGCTGATCGTGGGCGGCATCAGCTGTATTTTGTCCCGGGCGCTGTTTGCTGCACTGCCGAAGCAGGCCGGGCAGCAGCGCCGGGGGAGTCCGTTTCAAAATAAGAATCTTTCTTAAAATTTTTATTTTGCCTATTGACATTTATGCGTACATGCCGTATAATAAAGCCATCGACACAGGAATGTGTCCTAGGAGCAATTACAAAATAACAGGAGGCAATTCTTATGACTAAGTATGTTTGCACCGTTTGTGGTTATATCGCAGAGGGTTCCATCCCCGAGTTCTGCCCGGTCTGCAAGGCCCCGGCATCCAAGTTCATTGAGAAGAAGGACAACACCTACGTCACCGAGCATGTCGTCGGCATCGCCAAGGACGTTCCCGAGGAGATCAAGCAGGGTCTGCGCGAGAACTTCAACGGCGAGTGCAGCGAGGTCGGTATGTATCTGGCCATGAGCCGTGTCGCTGACCGCGAGGGCTATCCCGAGATCGCCGAGGCCTGGAAGCGCTACGCCTTTGAGGAGGCCGAGCATGCCTCCAAGTTTGCCGAGCTGCTGGGCGAGGTCCTGACCGACAGCACCAAGAAGAACCTGCAGATGCGCGTTGACGCCGAGTGCGGTGCCTGCGCCGGCAAGATGGATCTGGCCAAGAAGGCCAAGGAGCTGAACCTCGACGCCATCCACGACACCGTCCATGAGATGGCGAAGGACGAGGCCCGCCATGGCCGCGGTATGCAGGGCCTGCTGGACCGCTACTTCAAATAATCACTGACCAAGCTGCCCGACGCCCCGGAGCCTGAACGCTCCGGGGCGTTTTTGCATAGGATACGCAGGGGTGGTACTATGCGGCGGTGCAGTGCTAAAGACAGGCGGCAAGCCCAGCGGCGCGGTTTCTGCCTGTTGGCCGTTCTTGTACTGACTGCGGGGGTGCTGTCCCTGAATCGCTACGTCAACACCGTCGTCAAGCCGACGCTGCACGAACTGGCCGAATACGAGGCCCGCTCTGCCGCCGTGCAGGCCATGAACCGCGCCGTTGCTGCGGAGCTGACGCGCTCCCCGGCGCTGTGCGACGCGCTTTTTACGCAGGGCTCCGGGCTTGTCAGTCTGGACGCCGCAGCCGCCGGGGCCGCGCAGACCCAATTTGTCAGCGCCGTGCAGACCGAGATGGACGCTCTGCCGGAGATCTGCTATGCCATCCCGTTCGGCAGTCTGACGAACAATTCACTGCTGAGCGGCCTTGGCCCCGGCTGGCTGCTGTCGATCCGGCCCAAGGGGTATGTGCAGGGGGAGATACGCGAGACAACGCAGTCGCTTTCCATCAATACCACACGGTACAGCGCGGTTTTGCAGCTGTCCGTCACCGTCAACATGATTTTGGACGGCAGCACGGCAACGCTGACTGTTGCGGCGGACTATCCGCTGGCAAGCCTGCTCGTCTGCGGCGATATTCCGAACGCCTATGCCTCCGATTTGGATTGAATTTGTCCCCGCAGATGTGGTATACTAAGCTGATACCAACAAACGGAGTGTAGCAATATGGAATTAGAGCAGGCCCGCAAACGTGCCGAAGAACTGCGCGTCATCATAGAAAAAAACAACCGCTTATACTACGACCAGGACGCCCCCGAACTGGAGGATTTCGAGTACGACGCTTTGAACCGTGAGCTCAAGCAGATCGAAGCCGAATACCCCGAGCTGGTCACGGCCAGCTCACCCACGCAGCATGTGGGCGGCACGGCCAGCAGCAAATTCAGCAAGGTGACCCATGCCGTCAAGATGGAGAGCCTGCAGGATGCGTTCTCGTTTGACGAGCTGCGGGAGTTTGACACCCGCGTGCGGGAGGCAGGCATCCGGCCCGAGTACGTCGTCGAGGCCAAAATCGACGGCCTGTCTGTCAGCCTTGAGTACCGCATGGGCCAGCTGGTGCGCGGCTCGACCCGCGGCGACGGTGTCGTCGGCGAGGATGTGACCGAGAACATCATGACCATTAAGGACATTCCGCACGAGCTGCCCGACGCGCCGGACTTTCTCGAGGTGCGTGGCGAGGTATATATGCCGCACTCGGCGTTTTTTAAATTAAAAGAGCAGCAGGAGCTGGAGGACAAAACGCCGTTCAAGAACCCCCGCAACGCGGCGGCCGGCTCACTGCGTCAGAAGGATTCCAAAATCACTGCGGAGCGCGGGCTGTCCATCTTTGTCTTTAACCTGCAGCAGTGCGAGGGCCGCACCTTCAAAACCCACCGTGAGACGCTGGACTATATCAAATCACTGGGCTTCCCGGTCTCTCCGCGGTACAGCGTGTTTGAGAATATCGAGGATGCTATTAAAGAAATTGAAGCCATCGGCGAGGCCCGCGGCACGCTGGAATTTGACATTGACGGCGCGGTCATCAAGGTCAACGACCTGGCCGCCCGCCGCACCCTGGGCAGCACGAACAAGTTCCCGCGGTGGGCCATTGCGTTCAAGTATCCGCCCGAGGTCAAGGAAAGCGTCGTGCGCAATATCGAGGTCACCGTAGGCCGCACCGGCGTGCTGACCCCGACGGCTGTGTTCGACCCGATCTTCCTTGCGGGCACCAGCGTTTCCCGCGCGAGCCTGCACAACGGCGATATTATCGCAAACTTAGGCGTCGGCATCGGGGACACCATCAAGGTGCGCAAGGCGGGGGACATCATTCCGGAGGTCATCGGCGTATCGGCCCGTCTGCCTGGCAGCAAGCCCTTTGCCATGCCCACGACCTGCCCGAGCTGCGGCGCACCCGTGGTGCATTTGCAGGACGAAACAGCCCTGCGCTGCGTCAACCCCGAATGCCCGGCGCAGAGCCTGCGCAACCTCATCCACTTTGCGTCCCGCAACGCCATGGCCATTGACGGTCTGGGCGAGGCTGTGGCCGTACAGCTCATCGACAAGGGGCTGGTCTCCACGGTAGCTGACCTGTACACCCTGACCGAGGAGCAGCTGCTTACGCTGGACAAATTCAAGAAAAAGAGCGCGCAGAACCTTTTGAACGCAATCGAAGGCTCGAAGCGCAACAATCTTGACAAGCTGATTTTCGGCCTTGGCATCCGCAACATCGGCGACAAGGCCGCCGCGCTGCTGGGTGAGCATTTCGGCAGCATGGACGCCCTGCGCCAGGCCACTGCCGAGCAGATGTGCGAGATCGACGGCTTCGGAGAAGTCATGGCCCAGAGCGTGCTGGAACTTTTTTGCAAAGGACGGCACAACCGACCTGCTGAACCGCCTTGCGCGCGACGGCGTGAACATGCAATGGACCGGTGAGAAGAAGGGCACCTCGCTGGCCGGTATGACGCTTGTCGTCACGGGCACGCTGCCGACACTCTCCCGTCAGGAGGCCGAGGCGCTCATCACCCAGAACGGCGGCAAGGCGGCTGGCTCGGTCAGCAAAAAGACGAGCTATGTTGTGGCCGGTGAGGCCGCAGGTTCCAAGCTGACAAAGGCGCAGACGCTTGGCATCCCCGTACTGGACGAGGCCGGGCTGTATCAGCTGATCAAGGATAACGGGCAATAATGCGCGGGCGGATATGGAATCCGCCCCTACATGCCGTGGTCCGCTCCTTTCTCCGTAGGGGCGCATTCCATATGCGCCCGAAAACAGCACACACCTTTCCTCAGGGCATCCCACCACGGGATGTCCTATTTTTTTGTTCTACCCCGCGCCGCACCCTCATACACTGGCAGTGTGAGGTGAGGAAACGATGGACGAGTACTACCGCATCCTGGAAAGCCTGCCGCCCGCACTGCGCACACCGCTGGCCAAGCTGGACGCCCACTATGCGCCGCATATTCAGGAGATACGTCTGCGGCTGGGCCAGCCCGTACAGTTCACGATCCGCGGCAGACTGTGCCCCGCGGCCAAATTTCTGCCCGGAACGGGTCTGCCTGCCGCACTGGAGACCGACACCCTGCGGGACTGCTTTCTGCAGCTCTGCCGCCGCTCGGTCTACGCCTATGAGGACGAGCTGAAGCAGGGGTATTTCACCGTGCAGGGCGGCTGCCGCATCGGGGTAGCGGGCTGCCGCGGGCCGGGCGGCTTTTCCGCCGTAACGTCGCTCAATCTGCGCATTGCGCGCTGGCTGACCTGTCCGCTGCCGCCCGAGCTGGAGGCACTGACCGTTGCCCCCACCGGCGGGCTGCTGCTGGCCGGCCCGCCGGGCAGCGGAAAGACCACCCTGCTGCGCTCTCTTGTGCAAAAGCTCTGCGAGGAGGACGCACTTGTCAGCGTCATTGATGAGCGCGGCGAGCTGATGGCCTGTGAGGCGGGCAGTCTGCCCCGCGCAGCGCAGATTCGGTGCGATGTCTACGCCCGCTGCACCAAGGCCGAGGGTATTGCCATGGCGCTTCGCTGCATGAACCCGCAGGTCATCGTCTGTGATGAACTGGGCACGCCCGGCGACGCCGAGGCCGTTGCACAGGGGGTTGCCTCCGGCGTTGTATTCTTTGCCACGGTACACTGTGACGACCCGGCGGGACTGCGCAAAAAGCCGGCGCTGGCCGCGCTGCTGGATACCCGTGCTTTTGCAAAGGCCGCGTTCCTGTCCGGGCGCTCCCGTCCCGGTGCGGTGGCGCAGTGGGTGACGCTGTGACGCTGCTTTTGCGGCTGCTCGGCACGCTGCTTTTGCTTTTGGCCGGGATGGGCGGCGGCTTTGCCGCCGCTGCCCGCGCCGAGAACAGCCGCCGCCAGCTGCACAGCTTTGCCCGCCTGCTTACATACCTGGCCGAGCTGCTGGACGCACAGGTGCTCACCGGACCGGAGCTATTACGCCGCGCAGCGCAGGACCCGGCGTTTGCCGTTTTTTGTCCCGCACCGGGGGAGAGCCTGTCCGCGCTGACACCGCCTGCCTGTATGCCGGACGCACTGCGGCAGGAGGTACAGTCGAGCCTTTCCGCCGCCGAGGAGGCCCCGCGCCTGACGGCCTGTGCCGCGCTGCACCGCCTGGCTTCGCGCTGTGAGGCGCAGTCTGCGGAGGCCGCGGAGCACTGCCGCACGGCCCGGCGGCTATGGCCGCGGCTGGGGGGCTGCCTCGGCGCACTGGCCGCCATTTTGGCTGTGGTAAGGAGTGGCCCCCTATGGACATCGACCTTGTTTTTAAAATTGCCGCCACCGGCATCATCGTGGCCGTTCTGAATCAGCTGCTCATCCGCTCCGGGCGGGAGGATCAGGCCATGATGACCACGCTGGCGGGGCTGATCGTCGTGCTGTCGATGCTGGTACGGCAGATCAGTGACCTGTTTGTGCTGATCAAAGCCTTGTTTTGAGCTATGAGCTATGATGCTGTTGTGCAAGCTGGCCGCCGCGGTGCTTGTGGCGGCTGTGTTGACCCCTGCTCCTGAAAAAGGACCAGCCCCGCGTTCGCGTTTCCTCGTCTCGGGTCTCACCGCCGCGGGGCTGCTGGCCATCGTTGTGCGGCAGGTCCAGCCGCTGCTCGACTGGCTGCACACGCTAGACGGGTATTTTCAGGGGCAGAGCCCGGCAGTGCTTTTGCAGGTGCTGGGCATTGCGCTGGTGGCGCAGCTTGCCGCCGATACCTGCAAGGAGGCCGGGCTTTCCGCGGCGGCTACCGCCATCGAGCTTTGCGGCAGGGTGCTGGCGCTGTTGCAGGCTCTGCCGCTGCTGCAATCGCTGCTCGGCTCGTTTGCGGCCTATTTGCAGTAGTGCTTTTGTTGGCCGTACCGCCGCCTGTGTTTGCGGACGAACTGTCCGGCGAATTGCCCAAAAGCACTCGGGACATCTTGGACGAAAGCGGCACTGACCTATCCGACGCCGCCCGCTGGCGCTTTTCCGATTTATGTGACACCGTCGGTGCCTGGGCCGCCGAGGGTTTGCAGCCCGCACTGCACCTTGCGGCGCAGTCCGCCGGGTATCTGCTGCTGGCGGGGCTGCTGGGCCTGCTGGCCGGGGACCCGTACCGCGCCTATGTGGAGATCCTCGCGGTGCTCGGCTTTGGCACGCTGAGCCTTTCCGCTGCCATGCAGCTGACCGAGCTTGTCGCCGCGACGGCGCAGGACTGCCGCACCTATCTGACTGCCTTTGTGCCGGTGTTCAGCGGCCTGGCCGCCGCGGGCGGGCAGACGTCGGGGGCGCTTGTCTACAGCGGCATGTTTTTTGCCATGTCCGGGTTTCTTTCAGCCATCATCCAAAAGCTGCTTCTGCCTGTCATGCAGCTGTATTTCTGCTTTGCGGTCTCGGCCTGCCTGTGGGACAACCCCGGCATGGGAGATGCCGCCGCGCTGTTTTCCCGCTGCCTGCATTGGCTGCTCAAGGGCTGCGGGGCGCTGTTCAGCCTTGTGCTGGGGCTGCAAAGCGCACTGGCGGCCACGGCGGACAGTGCGGCCCTGCGGACCGGCAAGGGGGTATTGCAGGGTGTCATTCCCGTTGTCGGGGACGCCGCAGCCGCAGCGCTGACGGGCGCTGCCGCCGCCGTACAGCTGCTGAAGGGTTCTCTGGCCCTGGCGGCGCTGCTGGCACTGGCCGCGCTGTTTGCCCCGGTACTGCTCCAATGCCTTGCCTGCGCACTGGCCTTTGCCGCCGCGGGCATCCTGGCCGGGGCCACCGGGCAAAGGCAGTGCGCACAGCTCTGCCGCCTTTACTTTGAGGGGGCACGGCTCTGCGGGTCCATGCTGGTGCTGTATTTCTTCATGATCTTTCTGTCCACGGCGCTGTTGCTGCTGGCGGGGAACGGGGGCTTGGGATGACTTCACTGCGTCACATAGCGCTGGGATGCTGCGTGCTGTCCGCGCTGGCGGGCATACTGCGGCTTTTCTGGCCGGAGAACGGCTTTAAATCCGTCATAAATGCCGTGCTGGTGCTGTATATTTTAACAGTGGGCGTGCAGCTGGTGCACGGTCTTGACTGGGACGGCCTTGTGCGGGAGCTGCGCAGCCTGCCCGATGGGCAGGACACCGCCGACTACTCCGATTACAGCCGGGAGCTTGCGCTGGCCGCCTCGGTGGATGCCGTGCGCGAGGTTTTGCGGAACGCCGGAATCAACGCTGCGGTCAGCTGGCAGAATGGCGTATGTGTCATCACACCCGTGGACCCGCGCGACAAGCCCGCCATTGAGGCCCTGCTCGCCGTCAATGCGGGGGAGCTGCCCTGGCGCTTTGCGGAGGCTGCCCCATGACCGCCCGGGAGCGTCTGGCTCCGCTGGCCGCCCGGCTGCGCGCAGCGCTGGCAGATGAAAAGCAGCGGGTAAATCTGCTGGTCTGCATGGGGCTGGCCGGGCTGTTGCTGCTGGCGGTCTCGTCCTGGCTGCCCGCGGCCAGCAGCACGCAGAGCGCCGCGCCAACCGCCAAGACCGGCAGCACCGCCGACTATGCCGCAGAGCTGGAGACCCGCCTGACCGCACTGATCTCCCGTGTGGAGGGTGCGGGCAAGACTGCCGTCATGGTCACGCTGGAATCCGGCAGCGAGAGCATCTATGCTACCGACACCGACAGCGACGGCAGCTCCACCCATGTACTTTTGGGCAGCGGCGGGGCGGACGGCCTTGTGGAGACCGTCGAGACGCCCCGCGTGCTCGGCGTCGCCGTTGTCTGCGAGGGCGGCGGCAGTGCTGCCGTGCAGAGCCGCGTCACCGCCCTGGTGCAGGCACTGACCGGCATCGGCACCAATCATATCACCGTTGCAAAAATGGCATCGGCCAACTAGAGGGAGGAACACCATGAAGCAACTTTCTGCCAAGCTGAAAAGCCGCGGCGCAACTGCCGTCGTTCTGACACTGGCGCTGGGAGCCGCCGTGTACCTGAACTGGTCCTTCTCCCGCGAGGCCCCGCCCAGTCTGGTCGTGTCAGACACCGCCGGGGAAACCGTGGAGACCTCGGCCCAGGCCGCCGAGCCAATCACCGATCCGCTCGTGCTTGAGACGGCTGCCGGGGCCGATACGCAGATGATGAGCGCTGAGGAAACCGCCAACAAGAACTACGGCGAGGCCCAGCTCGTCAGCGTAAACAAGGATTCCGGCACCGAGTTTTTTGAGTCCGCCCGCTTAACGCGCAGCAAGGCGCGGGATGAGGCACTGGACACCCTGAAAAAGTCCCTGAAGGACACCAAGCTGACCAGCGAGGAGAAGGAGCAGCTGACGACCCAGCTGAGTGACCGCATCAGCAATATCACGCTTGAAACCAAGCTGGAAACGCTCATCAAGTCGAAGGGCTTTACCGACTGCGTGGTGAATCTGGAGGGCAGCAAGGCCAATGTGACCGTCATGACCGAGAGCGATGCCCTGAATGCCGAGGAGGTCACCCGCATCCGCGACGCACTTTTGAGCCAGTGCAAGGGGCTGACTGCACAGGACATTACGATTGTAGAGGTAAAATAACTGAACATTCTGTTGCAAACCGTGCTGTTTTGTGGTACACTGATTTATATTAGTAGAACTATGGCCGCAAGGCCGTTTGCAACGGGAGGGTACACACTATGGATGTACACAATACCATCGGCGGCAGCTTACAGATCTCGACCGAGGTTATCGCAAAAATTGCGCGTCTGGCCGCGCTGGAGGTTGACGGTGTTGCCGATGTAGCCACCGGCACCAGCCAGAACGTCCGCTCACTTCTGGGCCGCACCGGCCTGCAGAAGCCGGTCACCGTCGTCATGGAGGACGGCATTGCCACCGTCACGGTGCACCTCACCGTTGTGTACGGCAGCAAGGTCATGCCCCTGTGCGAAAAGGTGCAGGAGAACGTCAAGCAGACGATCCAGAACATGACGGGCATCACCGTGTCCCGCGTGGATGTTCTGGTCGTGGGCCTGACCGACGCAGCCGAAAAAGAGTAAGAGAATCAAGGAAAGACAGGAACTTTACGTATGGAGAAAAAGCTGACCCGCCGCGAATCCCGCGAGACGGCCTTCCTGACGGCGTTTGCCGCCACGTTTGAACCCGAAGAGCCGACGGTCCCCGCCGAGGAGCACGCCGCCCCAGACGCATTCGCCAACCAGCTGCTGGCCGCCATGAACGACCACGCCGCCGAGCTGGATGAGATCATCACCGCCCACCTGAAGGGCTGGACGCTTTCCCGCGTGCCCCGCGTGAGCCTGGTTGCCCTGCGCCTGGCCCTGGCTGAGATGCTGTACGGCGACGAGCAGAAGCCCGGCGTCGCCATCAACGAGGCTGTCGAGCTGGTCAAGAAATACGGTGCCGAGGACGACTACCAGTTCGTCAACGGCCTGTTGGGTGCCGTTGCGCGTGAGCGCGGCGAGACCCCCGAACCCCAATGCTGACGCTGGGCATCGACACCAGCAATTACGCAACCTCTCTGGCAGTGTTTGACACAGACGCCGGAGAGGTTGTTTGCGATTGCAAAAAGTTTTTGCCCGTGAAGGAAGGGCAGCTCGGTCTGCGGCAGAGCGACGCGCTGTTCCACCACACGGCAGCCCTGCCCGCCATGCTGGCGGAGCTTGGCGCAAGGGCCGACCTGACGCAGGTCAGGGCTGTTGGCGTGTCCGCCAGGCCGCGCCCCGTGGAAGGGTCATATATGCCGTGCTTTCTGGCCGGTGTCAGCGCCGCGACGGCGTTCAGCCTGTCCCGCGCGCTACCGCTCATCGAGCTGACCCACCAGCAGGGGCATATTGCCGCGGCGCTGTACGCGGCGGGGGATTTCACGCTGTTTGAGCGGGAGTCACTTGTATTTCATGTCTCCGGCGGCACCACCGACCTTCTTTTGTGCCATGGGGCCGAGCGCATCACGCCGCTGGGCACAAGCAGCGATCTGTACGCCGGACAGGCTGTGGACCGCCTCGGCGTCAAGCTGGGCTTTCCGTTCCCCGCGGGCGTCTATGTCAGCGAGCAGGCCGCTTTGTGTAAAGAAAAAGTCCATCCCAAGGTCAGTGTACACGGGCTGACGTGCAGTCTGTCCGGCCTTGAGAACCAGTGCGCAAAGCTGCTGGCCGACGGGCATGACGCGCCCTATGTCTGCAAATACTGTCTGCTCTGCGTGGGCGAAACGCTTGTGCGGATGGCAAACAACGCCCTGGCCGAGCATCCGGGTCTGCCCGTAGTTTTTGCGGGCGGCGTTATGAGCAGCGATCTGATCCGCACCTATGTGACGAACCGCGTGCCGAACGCACATTTTGTACCGGGAAAATTTGCCAGTGACAATGCCATTGGCATCTCGATCCTGGCGGCGAGGGAGTGTGGCGCATGGCCGACTACATCAATGTAACCAGCCTGAACCGGCTGGCAAAGCGCGTATTGGAGCAATGCGACCCACTGAACGATCTGATCGTCTGCGGGGAGATTTCCGGCTTTACGCGGCATTACAAGAGCGGGCATCTGTATTTCACGCTCAAGGATGAGAACGCCTCCATCAAGACTGTCATGTTCCGCTCCCAGGCACAGCTTTTGAACTTCGAACCGCAGAACGGTATGCTGGTGCTCGTCTACGGACGCGCCACGATCTATGAGCGGGACGGCGCGTTCCAGCTCTACGCTGACTATATGAGGCCCTTCGGCGCGGGTGCCGCACAGATGGCGTTTGACGCGCTGTACAAAAAGCTGGAGGCCGAGGGGTTGTTTGCGCCCGAGCGCAAGCGCCCGCTGCCCGCCGTACCGAGGTGTATCGGCGTTGTCACGAGCAAGACCGGCGCAGCGTGGCAGGACGTGCAGAACGTCATTGGCCGTCGCTGGCCGATGGTGAAATTGCTGCTGGCCCCCGTCAGCGTTCAGGGCATCGAGGCTGAAAAGAGTATCGTGGACGGCATCCGCAGGCTGGACCGCGACCCGCGGCCCGACCTGATCTTGGTCACCCGCGGCGGCGGCAGCAAAGAGGATCTCTGGGTGTTCAACTCCGAGCGTATCGCCCGCGCGGCAGCCGCCTGCCGCAGGCCGGTGGTCTCGGCGGTAGGGCATGAGATCGACACTTCGATTCTGGACTATGTTGCCGACCTGCGCGCGCCGACACCGTCCGCCGCGGCGGAGCTCTGCGTGCCCGATCAGGGGGATGTACGGCAGAAAATATTCATTTTGCAGCAAAATATTCAAAAAAATATACAGAATCGCTGCAATCTATGCTATAATAGGTTTAACCAGCTGGCCACGGCGCAGCTTTTGCAGCGTCAGCACCAGCAGTTAGACCGCCGCGGGCAGGAGCTTGCCATTGCGCAGACCGCTGTCCGGCAGGCCGCACAGCGTCATGTGCAGGATGCCCGGCGCAGCCTGCAAAGCGCCGCTGCGGTGGCGGAATCCCTAAGCCCTTACGCGGTGCTGGCCCGCGGCTACGCGCTGCCGGAGCAAAACGGCACGCCCTGCGCCGTCGAAACACTGCGTTCCGGCGAGGCCGTGACGCTGCGCGGTGCCAGAGCCGCCGCAGAATGCCGCGTGGAAGCGGTACACACTTTGGAACAAAAAACAGGGGAGTGATACCCGATGAAGCAGCCCAAATCCTTCGAGGAAGGCATGGACCGCCTGCAGGGACTTCTGACCCAGCTGCAGGATGAAACCACACCGCTGGCTGATTCCGTCAAGCTGTACGCCGAGGCCGCCGGGCTGATCCATTACTGTAATACAGCGCTGGACAAGGCCCGGCTGCAGGTCGAGGAGATCGACGCCAGCCTTGCCCCGGATGTGGAGGTGCCCCATGACGTATGAGGAATATAAGCAGCAGCTTACCGCCTGGGCCGGTCTGACCGAAAAACGCCTGGCCGCGCTGTGCGATGAATACCTGCCGCAGCAGTCTGAGCTGGGGCAGGCCGCGCGCTACAGCCTTCTGGGCGGCGGCAAACGGGTGCGCGCCGTGCTGACGCTGGCCGCCTGCCAGCTGGCCGGTGCCGACGCTGCCGATGCGCTGGACTATGCCTGTGCGCTGGAAATGCTGCACTGCTACTCGCTCATTCACGATGATATGCCCTGCATGGACAACGATGATTTCCGCCGCGGACGCCCGAGCTGCCACAAGCAGTTTGGCGAGGCTACGGCCCTGCTGGCCGCGGACGCACTGGTCACGGCAGCGTTTGAGGTCCTTGCCCATGCAAAGTGCTCTGCCGAGAGCCGCATTGAGGCCGTGCAGCTGCTGGCCAGAGGCGGCGGGGACCGCGGTATGCTCTACGGCCAGGAGCTGGACAAGCATTTTGAAACTGTGCGCGCCGGTGAGGCCGAGCTTTTAAACCTGCACGCCCACAAAACCGGTGCGCTCATCATTGCCGCCGTCGAGCTGGGCTGTGCCGCCGCGGGTGTGCGCCCCGACACGGACACCCGCAAGGCGCTGGTGCGCTACGCTGCCGAGCTTGGTCTGGTTTTCCAGATCGTCGATGACATTCTGGACGTCACCTCTACGACGGAGGAGCTTGGCAAGCCCGTGGGCAGCGACGCCGACAACGACAAAACCACCTTTATCACGCTGTACGGTTTACAGGGCGCACACGAGGAAGCCGAGCGCCACAATGCCGCAGCGCTGGCCGCGCTGGATGCGCTTGGCCCCGGGGCAGATTTTCTGCGCCTGATGGCAGCGGAGCTGCTGGAACGTAAGAAATAAGGATGTGATCCCATGCCACTGCTGCGCGCTGCGCTGAGTTGGAATTTTGTGCTGGCTACGGCGATCTGTGCATCGCTGCTGGCCCAGCTTATTAAGGTTCTTCTGAATCTGTTTATCTTCCACCGCTTTATTGCCGAGCGTATGTGGGGTGCGGGCGGCATGCCCAGTTCCCACTCGGCCACGGTCTGCGCCATGGTCGTTGCCACGGGGCGGTACTGCGGCGTCAATTCCCCGATCTTCGCCATTGCGGCGGTGCTGTCCATCATTGTCATGTATGACGCCATGGGCGTGCGCTACGAGACCGGCGAGCAGGCCAAGGTGTTGAACCGGATGTTCACCGAATGGATGGATCAGGGGTTTGAGCAGTTCCAGCTGCCCCACGGCAAAAAGCTGAAGGAAATGGTCGGCCATACGCCGATAGAAGTTGTGACCGGTGCGGCGCTCGGCATTGTGCTGGGCTTTGCCATGCCGATGGTGTAAAAACGAGGTGCGTATATGAGCTATCCCTTGCTGGAGCGCATCAATGCGCCCGGAGAAATAAAAAACCTGCCCGCGTCCGATATGCCAGCCCTGTGTGAGGAGATCCGGCAGTTTTTGATCAAGAGCGTTTCCGAGACCGGCGGCCATCTGTCGTCGAACCTCGGCGTTGTGGAGCTGACGGTGGCCCTGCACCGCGTGCTGGACTTCCCGCAGGACAAGCTGCTGTTTGACGTCGGCCACCAGTGCTACACCCACAAGCTGCTGACCGGGCGGCGCGAGGGCTTCGCCCAGCTGCGCCGCAAAAACGGCATTTCCGGCTTTCCCAGCCCGCGGGAGAGCGATTGTGACGCCTTTATTGCCGGCCACGGCAGTGCGGCGCTGTCAACAGCCATCGGCATCGCCCGCGCCAAAAAGCTCAAGAACGAGCCGGGCAAGGTCGTGGTCATCGTTGGCGACGGTGCGTTTACCGGCGGCATGGTCTACGAGGGCATGAACAATGTCAGCAAGCTGAACAATCTGATCGTCATCCTGAACGACAACAAGATGTCGATTTCCAAAAATGTCGGCCAGATGGCGAATTATCTGACCAAGCTGCGCACCGACCCGAAGTACTCCCACGTCAAGGCCCACATGGAGACGACGCTCGAGCGCATCCCCGTGGCGGGTGAGGCGCTGGTCAGGGTCTTACAGGGCGGCAAGCAGCTGATCCGCCGCGGCATCTACAAGTCCACGATGTTTGAGGAGATGGGCTTCCAGTATATCGGGCCCATCGACGGCCATGATGTGGGCATGCTGACCCACACGCTGACGAACCTGCGCGGCGAGCAGTATGCGCCGGTTTTCCTGCACGTCGTCACCAAAAAGGGCAGGGGCCTGAAGCCCGCCGAGGAGAACCCCGGCGAGTTCCACGCCGTATCGTCCATCGATTTGAACCATCTGACTGACCCCGAGCTGTCACCGAAGGATTCCTTCTCGTCTACGTTCGGCTGTGCGCTGGCAGATCTGGGTGACGACGAGCCGCGGCTGTGCGGCATCACCGCTGCCATGAAGTACGGCACCGGCCTGAACTTCTTCAAGCACCGCCATCCCGGGCGTTTCTTTGACGTCGGCATGGCGGAGGAACACGCCGTCACATTTGCGGCGGGCCTGGCCAGCCAGGGGCTGCTGCCCGTGGTCGCCATCTATTCCACATTTTTCCAGCGTGCCTACGACCAGATCATCCATGATGTCAATCTGATGCAGCTGGATGTGCTGTTCGCTGTGGACCGTGCGGGACTGGTGCCCGGCGACGGTGCCACACACCAGGGCATTTACGATGTTGCGTTCTTTTCGAATGTGAACATCCCGATTTTTGCCCCCGCCAACTATGCGGAGCTGCGCTACTGGCTGACCTATCTTGTGCGCAAGGCACACGGCCCGCGGATGATCCGCTATGCTCGCGGCGGCGAGAACCCCGCACTGGCGGCGCTGCCCTGCACAGGCGCGCGCTACGATGTGCTGGACCCTGTCGATGGCGCACGTGTCGCGCTTGTCAGCTACGGTGCCGAGACTGAGGAAATCATTGCCGCCAAGGATCTGCTGGCCCAGCATGGCGTGCAGGCGGACTGCGTCAAGCTGACGCAGCTTTACCCGCTGCCGGACGGTGTGTGCGATACACTGAAGCACTACGACACGATTTTGTTTGCCGAGGATACGGTGCGCACCGGCGGCATCGGCGAGCAGCTGGGCTTTGCCATGCAGCAATGCGGCTGGCAGGGCAAATTCCTGCTGCATGCCGTGGACAACAGCCATCTGCTGCACGCCAATGTGCCCGAGCTGCGCAAGGATCAGCAGCTTGACGCCGCGGCCCTCTGCGCAGATATTTTGAACGCTTTAAAGGAGAAACAGGCATGAGCAAGATTCGCCTGGATCAATACCTGTGCCAGAACGGACTGGTACAGAGTCGTGAGCGCGCCAAGGCGCTTATCATGTCCGGCATCGTCTTTGTCAACGAGCAGAAGGTTGACAAGGCCGGTGAGATGATCGCACCCGACGCCAAGGTCGAGGTGCGCGGGCATGACATCGGCTATGTCAGCCGCGGCGGCCTCAAGCTGGAAAAGGCCATGCTGGTCTTTCCGATGCGCCCGGACGGCAAGGTCTGCATGGACATTGGTGCGTCCACGGGCGGCTTTACCGACTGTATGCTGCAAAACGGCGCGGTCAAGGTCTACGCCGTCGATGTGGGCTACGGCCAGCTGGCGTGGAGCCTGCGCACCGATGCGCGCGTCATCAATATGGAAAGAACGAACATCCGCAATGTAAAGCCTGAGGACCTGGCAGAGCCGGTTGCGTTTTTCAGCGTGGACGTTTCGTTCATCTCGCTCAAGCACATCTTCCCGGTGGCAGACGCCATCTGCACGCCGGACGCTGTCGGCGTCTGCCTGGTCAAGCCGCAGTTTGAGGCTGGCCGCGAGAAGGTCGGCAAAAAGGGCGTCGTGCGCGACCCGGCTACCCACCGCGAGGTACTGAAAATGGCCGAGGGGTATGCCATGGCGAACCACTTTACCCCCGCGGGCCTGGACTTTTCGCCCATCAAGGGACCCGAGGGCAACATTGAATACCTGATGTACGTCCAGCACTGCGATACCCCGCAGCCGCTGCCGGAGGGCCTGATTGAAAAGGTCGTCGCAGCCTCCCACGATACGCTGGACAAAGCGCCCAATCTGCACTGAGAAAGGACCCTGACACAATGTCGGTTTTGCTGATTCCCAACCCGACCAAGGACACCGGGCTTGCCGTTACGCGGCAGGCTGCCGCTGTGCTGGCCGGGCTGGGCGTGCCGGTCTTGATGCCGCAGCCCTTTGCGAACGAATTTGGTTCTGCCGGGCTGACGGGTGTGCATTTTCTGCCCGAGGCGGATGCCTACCGCGCCGCCGACCAGGTCGTGACCATCGGCGGTGACGGCACGCTGCTGCGCGCCGGGCTTTCCTGCATGAAGCACGGCAAGCCCGTTCTGGGTGTCAATCTTGGCCGCACCGGCTTTCTGGCGACCTGCGAGGTCGGTGAGCTTACGGCCAAGCTCAAACGGCTGGCCGCGGGGGAGTTCACCCTTGCCAACCGCCGTCTGCTCCACGCCGAAGCCCCGGCCCACGGCTGGCAGGCTGACGCCATCAATGACCTTGTGGTGTTCGGTCAGACCCGGCTGCACCCGATGGATTATAAGGTGTACTGCGACGGCGCATTGGTGGGCAGCTACCGCAGCGACGGCATGATTCTGGCAACACCGACGGGCTCTACCGCGTACTCATTCTCGGCGGGCGGGCCGATTCTGGACGCCGCCGCGGACGTATTAGTCCTGACGCCGGTCTGTGCGCACAATGTACACGCCGCGCCGCTTGTGTTTGCGGCTGACCGCCATCTGAAAATTATCGCTGATGCCGAAAACCGCGACGGCAGCTTTGCCTGTGCGGACAGCAGCGCCCAGTGCGACCTGCTGCCGGGTGAAAGCCTGCTGGTGACCGGCTGTGGGCAGCGCCTGCGGTTGATTGCCTTCGACGACGCGGAACAGTTCCATGCGATTGAAAACAAATTGATGAGGAGATGATCCCTGTGAAAAGTGCACGCCATCAGGCAATTCTTGACCTGATCGAACAGCACCCTATTGACCGGCAGGAGGACCTGCTGGCCCACCTGCGGGAGGAAGGCTTTGACGTGACGCAGGCCACGGTATCCCGCGATATTCGTGAGCTGCAGCTGGTCAAAACAGCCACCGCTGACGGGCGTTACCGCTACGTGCCGGCGTCTGCGTCCGGCAAGGTAACGCATTCACCCAGCCGGTTTGAGATGATTTTCCGCGAGTCGGTGCTCAAGGTGGATTACGCCGGGCACATGGTACTGGTCAAGTGCTTTTCCGGCATGGCCAACGCTGCGTGCGAGGTGTTCGACGCCAAGCAGTGGGACAATGTCGTCGGCACACTTTCCGGCGATGACACGTTCTTTATCTTGATGCGCAGCGAGGATGACGCAGCCGCCATCTGCAAGCAGCTGCAGCAGTACACCCGCCGCGGGTAATTTTAACGACATGGGAGGAGCTGCCCCATGCTGGCAAGCCTGAAAATTGAAAATGTAGCCGTTATTGAAAAAGCCGAGGTGAATTTTACCCCCGGCTTTAACGTGCTGACAGGTGAGACCGGTGCCGGTAAATCCATCCTGATCGACTCCATCAATGCGATTTTAGGCAACCGCACCTCGCGTGAGCTGGTGCGAAGCGGCGCACAGAAGGCGTGCATCTGGGCAACGTTTGAGAGTATCCCGGCCTCCGTCAAAAAGCAGCTGGAAAAATGCGGCTACGAGGTCACCGACGACCTGCTTTTGTACCGCGAGATCAACGCCGAGGGCAAGGGCAGCTGCCGCGTCAACGGCATGCCCGCCACGGCGGCGGTGGTGCGGGACATTTCGTCGGGGCTGCTCTCCATCCACGGCCAGCACGACAGCCAGAGCCTGACAAACCCGGCACTGCATCTGGGGCTGCTGGATCAGTATGCCCAGAACCGCGATTTGTTCGCCGAGTATTACCGCCGCTACCGCGAGCTGGTCACGGTCAAGCGGCAGCTGGATGCCCTGAACGCAAGCGAATCCGACAAACAGCGCCGCATTGAGGCACTGACCGCCGAGATCGACACCATCGACGCCGCGGCCCTGCAGCCCGGCGAGGAAAAGACGCTGCAGGAGCGCAAGAATGTCATCACCCACGCCCAGAGCATTCTGGCGGGCATCACCGCCGCCCATCTGGCGCTGGCCGGTGACGAGGACGGTGAGCAGGCGGGCGCGGCAGACCTCTTGGGCGGGGCCGTTGACGGGCTGCAGAACAGTGCGCGGCTTGACGAGTCGCTGACGGCCATGTCCGAGCGGCTGAACGACCTGTACTACAGCGCGCGCGAGCTGGCCACCGACCTGGCAGACCGGCTGGACGCCTACGGCTTTGACGCCGGGGAGTTGGACCAGATCGAAACGCGGCTTGATACGATCTACCGCATCAAGCAGAAGTTCGGCATGGAGGTCGACGAGCTGCTGGCACGGCGCGAGGCCGCCGCTGCAGAGCTGGAGACATTCCAGTCGTCGGGGCAGAAGATCGCCGAACTGAAAGCGCAGATGCAGACGTTGTATGCCGCCGCCAAGGAGGCTGCCGAGAAGCTGACCCAGAGCCGCCTGAAAGGCTTTGCTGCTATGAACAAGGAGATGAAGGCGGCGCTGGAATTTCTGAACATGCCTGGCATCCGCTTTGCGCTCAAGCATACGCGGGGGCCGCTGTCCTCCCACGGGCAGGATACCGTGGAATTTTTGATTTCGACGAACCCCGGCGAGGAGCCGAAGCCGCTGGCAAAGATTGCGTCCGGCGGTGAGCTTTCCCGCATTATGCTGGCGTTCAAGAGTGCGCTGGCGGACCGCGACGCGCTGCCGACGGTCATCTACGATGAGATCGACACCGGCGTTTCCGGCCTGGCCGCGGGGCGCATCGGGCAGCTGCTGCACCAGACGGCCAGGGGGCATCAGGTGCTTTGCATCACCCACACGCCGCAGGTCGCTGCGTTTGCGGACAACCAGCTGCTGATCCAGAAGAATGTCCGCAAGGACCGCACGTTCACCGAGATCCACACGCTTGACATGGATGGCCGCGTGGAGGTGCTGGCACGGATGATCTCCGGCGACAAGGTCAGCGAGTTGAGCCTGGCCAGTGCGCGGGAATTGATTGAAAAATCCAAATAGCCCTCGCGCCGGCTGCGGGCCGATGCAAGCATCGGCCCCTACAAGGAGCGGGCGCATTCTATATGCACCACCCCTTGACAACCCGTGTTGGATATGATACAGTATCTTTTGTTAAATGCAGTGATGGGAGCCAGTACCCGTCTGTTATGCTTCAGAGAAGCCCCGGTTGGTGCAAGGGGTCGGCAGTGCAGGCGGCGGAATACAGCCCGGAGCAGCAGGCTGAACGCGAAAGCCAGTAGGCTGTGCCGTGTGCGCACGTTACAGCGCTTGGGGTGTACGCAGCCCTTTGTCTGCCGCACCCGCGAAGGCCCGCCGCCGTGAGGGACGGGCAAACAGAGGTGGTACCGCGAACTTTCGCCCTCTGCCAAATTCACATTTGGCAGGGGCTTTTATTTTTGCCCTTGCCGCAACAAACGGAGGTAAAACTCATGACGATTTATGACGAACTGAAGGCCCGCGGCCTGATTGCCCAGGTCACCGACGAGGAAGAGATCAAGGAGGTCATCAACAACGGCAAGGCCACGTTCTACATTGGCTTTGACTGCACGGCGGACAGCCTGACTGCCGGTCACTTTATGGCCCTGACCCTGATGAAGCGCCTGCAGCAGGCCGGCAACCGCCCCATTGCCTTGATCGGCGGCGGCACGACGATGATCGGTGACCCGTCTGGCCGTACCGATATGCGCAAGATGCTGACCAAGGAGGACATCGACCACAACGCCGAGTGCTTCAAACGTCAGATGGAGCGCTTTATTGAGTTCGGCGAGGGCAAGGCCCTGATGCTGAACAACGCCGACTGGCTGCTGGACCTGAACTACATTGAGCTGCTGCGCGAGGTCGGCCCCTGCTTCAGCGTGAACAACATGCTGCGCGCCGAGTGCTACAAGCAGCGCATGGAGAAGGGCCTGTCCTTCCTCGAGTTCAACTACATGATCATGCAGAGCTACGACTTCTACCATCTGTTCCAGAATTACGGCTGCAATATGGAGTTCGGCGGCGACGACCAGTGGAGCAACATGCTGGGCGGCACCGAGCTGATCCGCCGCAAGCTGGGCAAGGATGCCTACGCCATGACCATCACGCTGCTGACCGACTCCCAGGGCAAGAAGATGGGCAAGACCGCGGGCAACGCCGTCTGGCTTGACCCCAACAAGACGAGCCCGTTCGAGTTCTACCAGTACTGGCGCAACGTCGGCGATGCGGATGTGCTCAAGTGCATCCGCATGCTGACCTTCCTGCCGCTGGAGCAGATCGACGAGATGGACCACTGGGAGGGCGAGCAGCTGAACAAAGCCAAGGAGATTCTGGCCTACGAGCTGACGAAGATGGTCCACGGTGAGGAGGAGGCCGAAAAGGCGCAGGCCACTGCCCGCGGCCTGTTCAGCGGTGCCGCCGACCACGAGAATATGCCCAGCACGAAGCTGGACGCCGAGCTTGTCAAGGACGGTGGTGTCGGCCTGCTGGCCGCCATGGTCGCCGCGGGTCTGTGCGGCTCTAACCGTGAAGCCCGCCAGCTTGTCCAGCAGGGCGGCGTCCTCGTCGACGGCGAGAAGGTCACCGACCCGAAGGCTGTTCTGACCGTTGACGCGCTGAATAAAGGCGTCGTCATCAAGAAAGGCAAGAAGGTTTACCACAAGGTCACACTGTAAAGCAGGGTTGCTTCACAGTAATTCCAACACATAAATACCAGGCCGCAATCCTCCCGCCCGCACCACAAACGGTGTTGGACAGGGGGATTTTTGTATGGTATACTGGAACAAATCGGAATTTGTGAGGGTAATTATGATAAATTTTTTGAATGATATAAGGAATGCAGAAAATCCAATATCCAATAATAGAAAACTTATAAATACCATAGCGATATTGTTTCTCGGAATAGCTTTGGGAACTTTCTCAAAATATCTGGATTTTCGTCAAACTGAACTTCCAGGTGTGCTTATGGCAATAAATGGAGTCTTAGATATTGGTAATTTTCTTGGGCGTTTTGCAATCTGGATATTGATTGCACTGTGTATTTCTATTTATAGCAATTCTGCAATAAGAGCAAGCATCAATGTTTTTGTATTCTTTGTTGGTATGGTTGCAAGCTACTATTTGTATTCAAACTATATTGCAGGATTTTTCCCAAGAAGTTATGCGATGATTTGGTTTGGATTTACAGCTGTTTCTCCATTATTGGCTTTTGTCTGTTGGTATGCAAAGGGGAAAAGCAAACTGGCATTTATACTATCAGCGCTGATTTTGGCAGTATTGTTCAATATGTGCTTTGTATATGGATGCTGGTATTTTAATGCAAAATCTGCTTTGGAAGTGATAGTCTTTATTATTGGACTTATTGTTTTGAGGAGAGACACATTGAGGAGTTCTGCGCTAATTGGAACGATTAGTATAGTTCTTGCGGTTTTACTTGATATGGTTATTCCATTTCATTTTGGATAAACAACTTCCAGTTTGTGCGTCGGGGCGTCGAGAACGCCGCCCCGACGGATTGCAACCCACAAAAAGGTGCAGCCTTGCAAAAGGGCTGCACCTTTTTGTGATGCCTATTTTCCTCAGCACTGGCGCATCAAACGGACGTAAAATCTCACGGCGCGTCCTACGGTCTCGACGCGGATACGCTCGTTGTTGCCGTGCGTGGTGCCGCACTCCTCAGCGGTCAGGTCGGTTATTAAAATTGCACTTTTCCGGCTGCAAATGTTTTTATACTGCGCATACTTGCCCCCGGGCGTGTTTTGGGCTATAATAAAGGGAGTATCGACTTTCAGGAGGCATCCATGCCCAAAGAGAAACTCAAAACCATCTACGTCTGCACCCAATGCGGCGAGACCAGCCCCCGCTGGCTGGGGCGTTGCCCGTCCTGCGGCGCGTGGAATACCATGACCGAGGATGTCGTAGCCGAGCCTGCCAAAGCGTCCTCCGGCAAGGCCGCCGCTGCGCCGCGTGTAACGGGGCAGACAAGCCTTGTGCCGCAGAAGCTGAAAAGCATCAGCACCACCGAGGAAAAAAGCCGCATCGTGACTGGCATCAGCGAACTGGACCGGGTCCTGGGCGGCGGTATCGTCATCGGCAGTGTAACGCTGATCGGCGGTGAGCCGGGCATCGGCAAGTCCACGATTTTGCTGCAGCTCTGCGGCGAGGTCAGCAAAACCAAAAATGTGCTCTACGTCACGGGCGAGGAATCGGTGCGGCAGATCAAGCTGCGTGCCGTCCGCCTGAACGTACCCGAGGACAATATCTCCCTCGTTGCCGAGAGCGACGTGGACGAGATCTGCGGTCTGATCGAATCGATGAAACCCGATTTGGTCGTCATCGATTCGATCCAGACGATGCGCTGCACGGATATTTCGTCGTCGTCCGGCACGGTCAGTCAGGTCAAGGAGAGCTCGGCGCGCTTTTTAAATGTAGCAAAAACGCTGGAGATTCCAACCTTCATCGTCGGCCATGTCAACAAGGACGGCGCGATTGCCGGCCCCAAGGTCATGGAGCATATTGTGGATACCGTGCTTTACTTTGAGGGCGACAAGACCTTGCCGTACCGCGTGCTGCGGGCCGTCAAGAACCGCTACGGCTCCACGAATGAGATCGGTATGTTCGATATGACAGGCCGCGGCCTTGCGCAGATCGAGAACCCGTCACAGGTCATGCTGGAGGGGCGGCCCATCGGCATCAGCGGCACCTGCGTGGCCTGCGTCATGGAAGGCACGCGCCCGGTGCTGAGCGAAATTCAGGCACTGGCGACGAAAACAAGCTTTCCCAGCCCGCGGCGCACGGCGAGCGGCTTTGACTACAACCGCATGTACCTGCTTTTGGCCGTGCTGGAAAAGCGCGCCGGATACGCCTTTTACAATCAGGATGTCTACATCAACATCATCGGCGGCCTGAAGCTGGACGAGACTGCCTGCGACCTGCCGGTCTGCATCGCGCTGGCGTCCAGTCTGCTTGACCTGCCGGTAGACGAAAAGACCATCGCCATCGGCGAGGTCGGCCTCGGCGGCGAGGTGCGCAGCGTGACCCATCTGGAAACGCGCCTGCGCGAGGCACAGCGCGTCGGCTTCGACACCGCCATTGTGCCCAAGCACAACCTGAAAATGATTGACCCTTCGCAATTTCCCGGCTTGAAGCTCGTGGGCGTGTCCTACCTGCGGGAAGCCATCAACGCAATAAAATTAAAGTGAGGAATGGATCCATGCCCGAACAGAACGAAAAGAATCTCCCCAAAGCCCCCGCCTTCAATCCGAAGGTCAAGGAGACCATTGCGGCCTTCAAGGAGAACAACAACCCCAAAAATCTCAATGACATCCTGAACGAGCTGGTACGCTCGCCGCTGCTGGCCCCCGCCGTGTTTGACCTGCAGGGCCAGCCCGCCCCCAAGCCGGAGGCCGATGGCCGCGTGCAGCTGCCCAAGGAGACCAAGATCAGCCTGGTAATGGTCACCAGCCCCGAGGGCAAGCGCTACTACCTGGGCTTCAGCGATTGGGACGCTGTGCACGAGTGGCAGAAGGCACAGCCCAAAGCCGCACAGCAGATCATCCTGCTGCGCTTTGATGACTACGCCAACATGATCGCGAAAAACGCCGAGGCCAGCGGTCTGGTCATCAACCCCGGCGACAATAGTCTGCGCCTGGAACGCCCTCTGATTGAGTCCGTCAAAAAGACGAAGGACGAGGTTTCCCAGAAGATCGCAGCACAGCTGGCCGAGCAGCAGGCCCGCCGCATCCATCCCGGCGACAAGGTCACGCTGGTCGAGCCCAGCATTCTGCCCGACGCCATGATCGACCCGGTCTGCGCAGTGCTGGCCGATGCTCCCGGCGTGGGCTCTGCCTATCTGTCCGTTATGATCGTAAACGGTGACGCCCGCAGCTATCTGCTGGTGCTGGACGGCCCCAAGGACGAGAAGCTGTTTGCCTCCGTAGCACAGGCCGCCCGCCCGTACCTGCTCAGCCGTGAGAAGAAGATGGATCTGAACATCACGACCTCGATTTCTCCGCTGGGCCAGCAGGGTATGCAGGGCAGCGAGCCGTTCTACCGCAAGGGCATTGGCCGCGTGATTGAGGAGGATGACGACGAATGAGCGTAAAGCGTCTGCTGGACTGCACCCCCAGCGAGCTGGCCCGGTACACCAAGGCGGAGCTGCTGGACGCGATTGCGGGCAGTGAGGGCCGCGTACTGGCGTGCGAGACCATCGGCCTGACGCCTCCGCTGCTGGTGGACGTGACGAATGCGGAGTATGCGGCCTCCCTGAGTGCTGACATTCTGCTGCTGAATATGTTTGACGTGCAGCACCCTGTCATCAACGCACTGCCGAAGGTTCCCGAAGTCGAGACCGTGCGGGAGCTCAAGCGTCTGACCGGGCGCGTCGTGGGCATCAATCTGGAGCCCTGCGACCTGCAGGCCGCCAAAAGCAACGATGGAACGCTCTGGAAAATGAGCGGCGGACGCTTGGCCACCGTAGAAAATGCACGCAGGGCCGCCGAAATGGGCGTTGATCTGATCGTTCTGACCGGCAACCCCGGCAACGGCGTCAGCAATGAATTGATCGTAGAAGCGCTGAAAGCGATTTCTGCCGCCGTCGGTGACCGCGTGCTGCTGGCCGCCGGCAAGATGCATGCATCCGGTGTAGCAGGGGAGGGCGGGGAGAAAATCATGACCCCCGCCGACGCCGAAGCCTTCATGGCAGCCGGTGCGGATATTATTCTGCTGCCGGCACCCGGCACGGTACCGGGCATCACACAGGAGTACGCGCACAGGCTGATTGAGGTCGTGCACAGCCGCGGCAAGCTGGCACTGACGGCTATCGGCACCTCGCAGGAGGGCGCGGACGTGGCGACCATCCGCCAGATCGCGCTGATGTGCAAGATGGCCGGTGCCGACATCCACCACATCGGTGATACCAGCGTGCCCGGCATGGCCTTGCCGCAGAACATCATGGCATACTCCATTGCCATCCGCGGCGAGCGCCACACCTACCACAAAATGGCACAGTCTGTCAACCGCTGATAATAGCAAACTGCCCGCAGGAATTTTGCGTTCCTGCGGGCAGTTTTTTATTGCAGATTGCGGTAATACTCGGACTGGCCGTCGTAGAGCGTCTTTTCCTGCAATTTATCAATCATATTCAGCCTGACCTTTATCATGGCAATCGCAGCCTCGTTTTGCGCGGCGTTCCAATCCTGCTTCAGCAGCAAAAGGCCGCGGTAATAGTCCTCGGTGCGCTTCATGCATTCGCGCAGCAGGTCGATTTCATCGGGCGTCAGAGCCAGACTGATTTTTTGCTCGTCTGCAGCAGCGCGCTCGGGCGGCTTTTTCTTCGCAAACAACGTCATGGGATTCACACTCACTTTTTCTTGGTAAAGAGCTTTACGGCAAACACAATAACAGCAATCGGAAGCACAATTTGAATGATAAGCGCAATCAGCACCGACAACAGTGAAGTCGTAAGCACCAGCGTACCGATGAGCATACCGCTGATGATACGCCACAGCCACGCAAAGACCATCAGCGCAATGATGGCCAGCAGAACCTTGATGATGGTGTCCTTGTTCATGATTTCAACTCCTTTTTATTCATCATACCAGATTTTTCAGGAATTGCAAGCTTGGCGTAGGTTTCATTCGGAGGGGCTGACATTTTCTCAGACTGCTTTACTTTACCAAGAGCAAAGCGCCGTTCGGCAACCCGGCTTTTTGGGGCTTCCTCTATCGGTTTTTTCCGTTCAGTTCCGAGCTCCGATTCCGGTTTTTTCGCGCCCTCCCTGCTTTAATGCCCTCCCTATATTTCGCTAAATTTGCATTTAGCGAAATGCTCCCGACATCCAACACCATACCACACACCCCCCTATTTTGTCAAGGCCCTTTTTTGTCCCGTGCATCACCACGCGAACAGCGCGCCGCTCCTATGGGCTCCGCCCAGTCGCGGTGGCAGCCACAGAAACCCCACAACCACCCGAAGTCGTCAGGCAGCGGAAAGCCCACCCGCGCCGAAAGCGCAGCGGCCCCGCGGGCCACCAGCGTGAACGCTGACGGCCCGCCCGAATGACGGCCACGCCGCACGCTGCGCGCAGCGTCGTGACCTGTAGGGCAACAAGGCCAGCAGGAGCCCACCCCCCGCCCGCCCGTGGGCGGGAGCGCACCTCGAGGGGACGCCCGCAGGCAACACGGATGCAGCAGCCAACGAAAGCCCCAGCTACCACCAAAAAGTTGTTGACAACAACGGCGAAGTGTGCTATAGTGTAGGAGCACCGACAGGGGAGGCTTTCACAGAGCCTAACCAAAGAGGGCCAGCCCGAAAGGGCCGGCCCTCTTTCTTTTTTGTCCATCACAACCGAAAGCACCCAGCCGCCGAAAGCTCCCCGGCCATTCCGATTTACCCCGCGCCGCCGAAATCGCCCCTGACGCTTTCCCGTCCGCTTCGCTGTCGGAAGCTGTCGGCGGGAAAATGTACCCACCCCCTAACCCCCGCCCTTTTATCGGCGCGCGCCGCTCCGGGTCGGGGCCCCTACCCCAACCACTCCACGTCGCTCACCCCCGGCACTGAAGCGCCGGGGGCTGCGGGCCGCCAGCCAGCACAGGCCCCTTTATTCCTTTTTTGGGGGCCTGCACTACCTGTCGTCCCTTGGCCTGTCGGCTGGCCTGGGCGGGGGAAGCGCCATACCACAGCCCCGGACAAAATGCAAGGGTAAAATGCACGGCCCCGCCTTTATTCCTTTTGAGCGGGGCCGCCCTTGCATTTTGTCCGTGCCTGCTGCGTCAGGGGGCCCACCCCGAGGGGACGGGGCCCCCTTCCTTGGCCTGTCGGGCCTGCGGGCCCTCGGGCTGGTTTGGCGCGCCGCCAGTCGGATGCGGCCCAGCTTGGCCCCCTGTATGATGGTGGGGCCAAGCTGGGCCGCCATTTTAAAAGGGGCCGGGCGCGGCAGGTAGCCCCTGCGGGGCTGTACCTGCCTTGGGGCGCAAGCGCCCGGCCCCTTGGCTGGCGGCCTGGGGGTGCCTGCGGGCACGGGGGCGCCTGCGGGCGCGGGCCCCACCATCAACGGCAGTTCCCCCCTGTTGCCCTGTTGGGAGCCCCATTGTAGCACGGCGTCAAGGGTCTGCGCGCGGCGTTCACGCCCTGCCACTCACCCAGCGGGGGGCCATATACGCAAGCCCCCCGCTTCTTCTCCTGCTGCCGCGCTCCGCCGAGCCGTGCCTTTATTCTGTGTGGGCCCGGCCCTTGACTGTGCCGTGCTTCTTAGGCACTGCCCAACAGGGCAGAAAGGGGTACAACGCCATGTATATCGCAACCACAGCCGCCGAAGCCGCCATCCTTGCCAACTACATCTCCGCACGCCAGCTATACCAACTCGCAAAAGCCAACCTCGCCCCCGTACAGGCCGCAGCACACAAGCAATACCGCGCCAACTCTTTCCAATCCGCGCACAGCTGCAACGACCTGCGGGAACGTCTCGCCGCCATGGACGGCGGCGTTACTGGCCTGTACCGTACAATGTGCAATTACGGTATGCAGGCCCTCGCCCTCGGGCTCATCACTTGGGAAGAATACAAGACCGCTACCAACCAGTAACAGCAAAGGCGGCCCCCTCCGGGGCCGCCCTGTCTATGTTGATTTTCTCCCGAGAGCGCGGAGCTCGTCCGCGTTGAGCTGGTCGCTCAACGCATACACCAAAGTTGTCGCCATGTGCGCCGGGTCGTGGTTCAACTTGCGCCGCACATCGTCAAGGGAGCCTGTGCGGCGATACTCGCCCACGGCGTACACCTTGCGCGCGCTGTGTGGGCTGACCGTTGCACCCTTGGGCACGGAGCCGCCCCGCTGGAAGAACGCCGCACAGCGCACGGTATCCTTCCACACGGCCTGCCGCGTTCTGTGCTTGCGCCAGTCGGTGCGGCCCTCGAATACGTACAGCCGCCCGGCCTGCTCCAGCAACTGTAACTGCAACTTTGCCGGAAGGTACACCCGCCGAGTTTTTCCTGTCTTGCTTTCCCGGACGGTGAAGCGCTGCCGCTTCACCTGCTCCGTCGTCAGCTTCAACACGTCCCCGACCCGCAGACCCGTGGCCAACATCACCTCAAATACCAGCCGGTTTGTCGGCTGCAATGCCGCCAGTACAAGCCCCAGCGCTGTCGGCTCCACATAGCTACTACGGCTCATTCGCCACCCCCTTTACATTCCGGTTTTTGTCAACTCGTTCAATCGGCCAGCACTCGAGCGGCTGAAACTCCGGGTCTACCCCCGGCCACTCCCACCGCGGCGACGCCGCGGGGTCGTGGGGGTCTGGGGCCTGCGCGTACTGCGCTACATCGGCCAGAACCCGCGCATATGCCTGGGGGTCGAACTCCACACGGTAACGGCACTTTTCCAACAAACCCGCAAAGCGTGCCCGCTTGCGCCTGCCCAACTCGTTTAACCTGTCAGGCGAATCCAGCAGCGTGGCAAAAATAAAACGGTCTGTGTCGTTCAGTGCGGCAATTTCAGCGTCCCCCTGCACATCGGTCATACGGTAGACGGTGGGCCACAGGGCCGCCACCTGATGGGGCCCCGCTAACCCTTCCACGGTAATCTCTAACCGCGTCAGCGGGCTTGCAAGCCCGCTCTCCGCTTGCTTGTTGTACAGCTTGCAGCGGCCCGGCTTGTTCCTCTCTCCGAGATACTGCGTTCTGTCGGCCTTGCTTCTCATAACTTCTTCATACAGCCGCGCATCCTTGCGCAGGCTGTACCACTCGCGCGGCTCCGGCCAATCGCAGGCCAAATCCCACTGCTTCACCTCGCAGCCCTCGCGCAACTTGGCACGGCTCCACAGCTGGCGCAGCAGCCATAGCAACGACCGCTCATCCCCGACCTTGTTTGGGTTGAACTCCAACTTGGCCGTATCGCTCGGCCTGCTCTTGCCGTAAGCCACCATACCAACCCCGAGCCAGTAGCTCAACTTCCCATCGGCCCCACACTTCACGCTGAATTGGTTCCGATAGGTCCCGAACTTCCTGCTCTCCCAATGGTCGTACTCAAACCAGCCTTGCCGGGCCATCTGGTCTAGCAGCCCTTGGCCCTCTCCGAACCGCAGGCGGTACACTAGCTGTACCTTGTCACAGCTGTAGACCCCGCCCGCTTTTTCCTCGACTGGCCTTTTGTATTTTATTTTTTCTTGGCTCATTGTGTACAAATGTACACAACATTCGCCCTATTAGATATAGGGCGAATGTCAGTCACTTTACCAGCCCCAGCCGCATTTTGCCATCACGCTCCACAAGGCCGAGCCGCACGACCTCGCCCGCCGCGTGGGGCTTGCTGCTGTAGATATAGCCTATATGGCCCTTGGCATCGGCCATATACAACCGATACATAGTTGTATCAGGCTGCCCGCCCTTGCCCCCGAATACTTCTTCTGTCACCGCAATCAACGGCACTTCCACCACGGGCACAAACTCCGTTTTTGACATCACAGCGCGCCCCCTTCCCGAATCGCGTCGGAGAGGTAGTTTTTCGCATAAATCAACCGCAGCTCCACGGGGTCAAGCCATGTAGCGACAACCTCGCTACCGCACGCCTTGCAATCCCGCACATCGTCCAACGCCAGAATCACAAATTCTAACGCCTTCCCAACGGCCTGCCGCTGACTGCGTGCCCGCTTGGGCAACATCTGTTCATTGTACTTTTCCATTTTTACCTCTTTCCCGGAGACACCAAAAAAGGGCCCCCGATGTTTACTATCATCGAGAACCCTCACCCGCATTTCGCTAAATGTAAATTGTAGCGAATAACAAGTATTCGCTAAATTGACGCATTTAGCGAAATATTATCGCTCGCTAAAATCCTGCCGCGGACGCCCTCGCCCACAGCGAAAAGCAGCATTTGCATGATTATGCACACGTATACGGATTATCAACGCTTTGTAATATGAGCAGCTCTTTGCGTTTCTTATAAGTTAGTGAAATTGACGAGGTGTTGCCTGCTGTGCTACAATAAAAAGCAGAAGCATCGTTTCCGCGTGCTTCTGCAAATCAATATGTTAAGTTGAGGGCTTCCATGAGCAGTTATATTGATGTGGTCCACCCGGAGCGCCATGCGCCGTACCTGGATATTCCTGATGATGTGGTTGACTACCTGCATTACCTCGATTTTGTAAAGCTGCGCTCCCCGCGCACTGTCAACGGGTACTATCTGGACCTGCGCGGCTTCTTCCGCTATATGATGCAGTGCTGGCAGCGCGTGGCCGACGATACGCCGCCCGAGGAAATTGATCTGACCGGCATTACTACCGCCGACATCCGAACGATCACCAAGCACGATATTTTTGATTTTCTTGACCATGCGCGCAGTGCTGACAACGGTCCCAAGGCCCGCGCACGGAAGCTGAGCGCCCTGAAGGGCTTTTTCAACTATATGTGCACGCAAGTCAATCGGCTGCCCGCGAACCCCACGGAAAACATCAGCCTCGGCTCGCCGGCCAGGGCTCTGCCCAAATATCTGACCCGGGACGAGGCCGTCACTTTGTTAAGTAATATACAAAGTGATTTTTATGAGCGTGATTACTGCATATTGACGTTATTTTTGAACTGCGGCATGCGGTTGGCCGAGCTTGTCACGATTGACATGGGTGATTTTCGCGATGACACGATCCGCATTGTCGGCAAGGGCAGCAAGGAGCGGCTTGTTTATCTGAATGACGCCTGTCTGGACGCGCTGCAGCGCTATAAAAAGGTGCGCACTTCCCTGCCGAACCTTGTGGACAGGGACGCTCTGTTCGTCTCCAAGCGCACCGGCAAGCGGCTGTCTGCGCGGCGGATCGAGCAAATCGTCGCGCGCTGTCTGCAAAGCGCCGGCCTGAGCGGACGCGGGTTTTCCCCGCACAAGCTGCGCCACACCGCCGCCACGCTTATGTATCAGGGCGGCGTCGATATGCTGGCCTTGAAGGAGATTTTGGGACACGAGAACGTCTCCACGACCCAGATTTACACCCACATCAACCGTGAGCAGTTGAAAAAGGCTGTAGCCGCCTCCCCGCTGGCCACCCAGAAATACGTGGAGCAAAAGCCGTCAGCACCCGACGCCCCCGATCCCGATGACGGCGAGTACAGCCCCGACGGCAGCGAAAGCCGCTGACAGCGCCAGCGCCGCGGCAAAACGGACTGCCAGCCGCCGCGCTGTGCCCGGTGTCTCCCGCGCAGCACGCCCGCGCACCGCGCGGAAAAGTTCCATCGCCAGCCGCACTGCCCAGCCTGCCAGCCACAGGCAGAGAAGCAGCGTACCCACATCAGAAAGCAGCGTATCCAGCCGATAGCGCAGCAGAGCCGACGCACCGCTTTGCGCTGCCACTGACGCCGCGCAATAGCCCAGGAACAGCCCGCGCGACGCAAACAGTAGCGCCAGCAAACCGACACCCCACACGCAAAAGCCGCACAGCAGCACCAGTATCAGCTGCAAAAGGCTCACCGCAAGCTGCGCCCCGAAAGCTGCCGCAAGGCTCGTACCTTCGGGGCGGCTTGTGTAGTAGGCCGCCAGCTGCTGCCCCAGAGGCGTTGTCCCGCTGCGTCCCAGCCAGATGCCCGGCAGGTAACCCGCCAGAAATATCACGCCAAATGCCAGCGCCGCCACGCTTTCCGTCTGCGGCGTATGTTCCCGGTGCGGGCGCTCTACCGCAGGCCGCAGCATCGGCAGCCCCGGGCGGCGCAGCGCCGTCTGTGCCGCCCGCATCAGCGGCCCGCCCGCAGGGCCGTCAGTGCACCGCCCAACAGCCCCCCTAGCAGCAGTGCCAGCGGCAGCATGGCGTTGCTTCCCTGCCAATCCAGTCTGCCGTTTGCCAGCAGCGTTGCCGCCAGCAGACAGACCGCGTAAAACGCCCCGCAGCCCAGCCCGCACAGCAGCAGCCTTTTCCGCAGTCTGCGGGCCAGCACGGCAGCGGACACAGCCGCCCCCACTGCCGCCGCCATACAGGCCATAGGCCGCACTGCGGACAATGGCAGCCCTGTATGCGTCAGCAGAAACGCCGCCAGCGCCAGCAACAATATGCACACGCCCACACCGCAGCCAAAGGACAGCAGCAGCGCCGCCGCGACCGGATTTTTAACACCGATTTTTGGTTTGCGCAGATTTTTAGCCATAACAAAACGCCCCCTTGCACAGTCAACACTATGCAAGGGGGCGTGTGTTTTATGTCAATTACTTCTTGACGGAGGTGGACTTGCTGTCCTTACCGGTGTCCAGCTTCTCCACAGAGGAGATTGCGGAGCGGCGGAAGCGAATCTTCGTGCGGTCACTGCCGGTCTCGATGACGAGGGTGTCATCCTTGTCCGCAATGGCGCAGACGATGCCGACGATACCGCCGATGGTGGTGACTTTGTCGCCGATCTCGATGGAGCTGCGCATGGCAGCATCCTTCTTGTCCTGGCGCTTCTGCGGCAGGTAGATCAGGACGATCATGAACACGATGATAAGGATCATCGGCAGGAAGCTCATCAGCATTTCAGCCGTGGTAGCCGTGCCGGTGGCGGCATTCAGAAACTGGATCATAGCAAGTATACTCCTTAAAAATAACGATTTCTTCTATTATATCGGATAAATGCGCATTGTGCAAGCATTTTTCCGGAAAAATCAGATGCGGGTATCAAGTTTATGCACATAGGTGTCGTGGAACTGCTGGAAGGTGCCGTTGTCCAGTGCCTCGCGGATGCGCTCCATCAGGTGATTGTAGAAGTACAGGTTGTGCATGACAGCCAGGCGCATGCCCAGCAGCTCGTCTGCTTTCTGCAAATGGCGGATATACGCGCGGGAGAAATTGCGGCAGACCGGGCAGTCACAGTGCGGGTCGATGGGCGACTCGTCGCGCTCGTATTTCAGGTTCTTGATATTGATGATGCCGTCCCAGGTGAACAGATGCCCGTGGCGCGCGTTGCGGCTGGGCATGACGCAGTCGAACAGATCAACGCCGCGGTAGACGCCCTCAATGATGTTGCCCGGCGTGCCGACGCCCATCAGATAGCGGATTTTGTTTTTCGGCGCAAACGGCTCTACGGCAGAGATGATGTCATACATGACCTCGGCGGGCTCACCGACGGCCAGACCGCCGATGGCGTAGCCGTCCAGATCATACTCGGCGATCTGCTTCATGTGCTCAACGCGCAGGTCAGCGAACGTGCAGCCCTGGTTGATGCCGAAAAGCAGCTGGTCGGGATTGACGGCCTTTTCCTCATGCTTCAGGCGGTTCATCTCGTCCTTGCAGCGCAGCAGCCAACGGGCCGTGCGGGCGCAGCTGTTCTTGGCGTACTCGTAGGTAGCCGGGTTTTCGACGCACTCGTCAAAGGCCATGGCAATCGTAGAGCCAAGGTTTGCCTGAATCTGCATGCTCTGCTCCGGTCCCATAAAGATACGGTGGCCGTCGAGGTGGGAGTTGAAGGTCACGCCCTCCTCCGTAATATGGCGCAGCTTGGCCAGACTGAACACCTGAAAGCCGCCGCTGTCGGTCAGGATGGGCCGCCCCACTTGGTAAACTTGTGCAGACCGCCCATCTCAGCCACGAGTTTGTCGCCCGGGCGCAGGTGCAGATGATAGGTGTTGCACAGCATGACCTGTGCGCGGATGTCCTTGAGGTCCAGCGCCGACAGACCGCCCTTGATGGCGGCAGCCGTGGCGACATTCTGGAATGCAGGGGTCTGGACCGTGCCGTGCACCGTGGTAAATTCGCCGCGGCGGGCAGCCCCTTCCTGTTTGATAAGGCGGTAAGGCATAGCTTTCTATCTCCGTTTTAAAAATATTTCATCGAAAAAGGCGGCGCAGGGGGCTTTTTTCCCTGCACCGCCTAATAGATTATTATAAAAGAAAATCCGTGGTTCGTCAACTGTAAATCGGCAGGCTCACCACCCCCGCCGGGAAAATTATTTTACCCTATAGCGCAAAATGGTTTTGAGCCTGTTTTTTTCTGTGCGGGTGGCATTGCTCAGGTAGATTTCCCGGTGGCCTTCCTCCGTGCGCGTCAGGCTGTGGGCGTGTACAAATTCGTCCATTTTTGCGAAAGAAACCGGCTCATCGTCATACGCACCGACATGCAAAAGCTGCACACAGGTTTCGCCCGGCACGGTGCCGAAGCAGACTTCTTCCAAGAGCGGGTTTGGTTTTCGGTGTTTTGTACGTTCCAGCGCAGCGCACACGCCGTCCTCTCCGACAAAATCCGGCTGGCGGATTACGAGAGTGTAGCGCAGCTTTTCCTTGATGAGCTCGCAGTTCTCAATTTTCTGCCAGACGCCCTCCAGTGGGTACACGGCAAAGTCGTCATACTCGCCCTTTGCAGTCTTTTTGTAAGCCATTTTGACCGCATAGGCCACGGAATACAATGCCGATACGCGGTTTGAAAAATCCGTGTCATTCGGGTTTCCTTCACCGTTTATCATGATGCAGCTTTGTGTCGGAACCGTCACCAAAACCGGGGTTGTTTTTGCACCGTAAAGCTGCTTTTCCTGCCTTCTCCATTCGTATTTCATAAAAAGCGCCTCCTTGCGCTTTTCAGAATACCGCAGAAAGCATGACACCCCCTGTCATGTTTTATATTTTTCTGCTATGCGGGTCAGCTTTTCTCTCATGCTGCGCCGCAATTCGTCGGGCTCCAGGATTTCAACTGCGTCGCCATAGGACAAAATGTAGCTATACAGCGTTCTTTCTGGCATATCGACGGTCACATACAGGCTTCCCTGCGCATCCTTCTCCACGGTATCGGTAAATTCGTCATAGACGCGGAAGGCAGCCGCCGGGGAGAATTTCAGCCTTACCGAAATCAGCCGCTCCTGCTGTATCGTCGGTTTTAGCTCCGGGACGTCCGCCTTCTTGCGCAGGAAGGTCTCCGGCAGAAGCGTCAAATTCTTGATGCGGGTCAGCTTGAAAAAGCGGTAGTCGTTTCGCAAAAGGCAGAAGCCGTACAAATACCAGTCCTTGCTCTTGAAAATCAGCTTGACCGGTTCCACCGTGCGGACAGTGCCGCCGCCTTCGCCCGCAAAATACGAAAAGCTGACCCTGCGGCAACTGAAAACAGCCCTTTTGAGCTCGTCGAACAGCTCCGCACCCGCCGTAATTTTTGTGCCAGTCGGAAAAATCGACCTCGATCCAATTTGCGCCCTGCACCCGGAAAAGCCCGCCCAATTTGGTAAGCAGTTCATCGGTCCGGCTGTCTTCCGCGGCGGCAAGGCCCTGCAGTGCCATCAAAATTTGCTCTTTTTCCTGCGGCGTCAGCAGCGATTTCTCCAGCACAAACTCCGGCAGGATAAAAATACCGCCGCCCTTTCCCTGCACAGTATAAATCGGTATCCCGGCAGCACTGATGGCATCCAGGTCGCGGTAAATCGTTCTTACCGATACTTCAAATTTTTCTGCCAGCTCGGGGGCCGTGGCTCTGCCCTTGTCCAACAGATGATACACGATTTTGAACAGTCTGCCCTGCTCCATACAGTGTCCCCTCGCATCACAACAAAAGCGCCGAAGATCTGCCCCGGCGCTTTCGCAAAAGATATTTTCTGTTACCGAATGAACATCGCATCACCAAAGCTGAAGAAGCGGTACTTTTCCTCAACGGCGACCTTGTAGGCGGCCATCGTCTTGTCGTAGCCGTAGAAGGCGGCAATCAGCATGATAAGGGTGCTCTCCGGCAGGTGGAAGTTCGTAATCAGGCCGTCGATGGCTTTCAGCTCGATGCCGGGATAGATGAAGATGCTGGTATTCCCGCTGCACGGCACGATCTTGCCGTACTTAGCCCAGACAGATTCCAGCGTGCGGCAGCTCGTTGTGCCCACGGCAATGACGCGGTGGCCCGCGGCGCGGGTCTCGTTGATGAGCTTCGCCGTTTCCTCGCTGACGGAGTACCACTCGCTGTGCATCTGGTGGTCCTCAATGGATTCCTCATTTACGGGACGGAAGGTGCCCAGGCCGACATGCAGCGTGACCTCGGCAATGTTGACACCGCGGGAGCGGATCGTATCCATCAGCTGCGGGGTAAAGTGCAGGCCCGCGGTGGGCGCGGCGGCGCTGCCCAGTTCCTTGGCGTAGACGGTCTGGTACTGGCTCTGATCCTCGAGCTGCTTCGTGATGTAGGGCGGCAGCGGCATCTTGCCGAACTCGTCCAGCTTCTCGTACAGTGTCTCGGTGTCGTAGGTAAAGGTCACATACTTATTGCCGTCAGGCAGCGTCTCATCCACCACGGCGGTCAGGCTGCCGTCGCCGAACTCCACCTTCGTGCCCGGCTGCATCCGCTTGCCGGGGCGGGCCAGGCACTCCCAGGTATCGCCCTTGACCTGGCGGAGCAGCAGCAGCTCGCAGACAGCGCCTGTGGGCACCTTGGTGCCCATCAGGCGGGCAGGCAGAACCTTGGAGTTATTGACAACGAGCAGATCGCCCTTTTCAAGATAATGCGGCAGCTCATGGAATACCGAGTGCAGGATCTTATCATTTTTGCGGTCCAGCACCATCAAACGGGCGGCATCGCGGGGGTCGGCAGGCTCCTGCGCGATCAGCTCCTTCGGCAGGTCGTACCAGAAATCTTTTTTGAGCATTTTTGTATCATCCTTTTTTACTTTAAAGCGTTATTGTCTTGACATTCTTATGTGGGAATATTATAATGAATCCAAACACAGAGGCGCGAAGCGCATCAGTACCGGTTTTCATCATGCCCTGCCAGGGGCGAGAGCCGGGAAAGGGTTCTTCGCCGAAGAAAATGCGCGGCACGCATTTTCTGGGTCCGCAGTCGAACAGGTGCGGGACTGTCACGCTGTAAAACAGTGTGTTGCGCTGTGTTATATGCAATATGATATTATATTGCATTTTGTGCCGGTTTTCAAGCCGGGTTTTTTTATTATCTGTGCAAATTTCCGTGGGAGCCGCATAGATATAAGGAAGGGTATCGTGAAAGGAAGGTCTTAGTCAGGATGAAACAGTACAATGTTGGTGTTATCGGTGCAACCGGTATGGTCGGCCAGCGCTTTATTACGCTGCTGGAAAATCATCCCTGGTTTAATCTGGTTGCCCTTGCGGCCAGCGCGCGCAGCGCTGGCAAAACCTATGAGGAGGCCGTCGGCAGCCGCTGGTTGATGAAGACCCCATGCCCGAGAGCGTTAAAAAGATGGTCGTGCTGGACGCCGCCAATGTGGAGGAGGTCGCCGCCAAGGTCGATTTTGTCTTTTGCGCCGTCAACATGAAGAAGGAGGAGATCAAGGCACTGGAGGAGGCCTACGCCAAGGCCGAGTGCCCGGTCGTGTCCAACAACAGCGCGCACCGTTTTACCCCTGACGTGCCGATGGTCGTACCCGAGATCAACGCCGACCACATCGACATCATCCCTGCCCAGCGCAAGCGCCTGGGCACCAAGCGCGGCTTTGTGGCCGTCAAGTCCAACTGCAGCCTGCAGAGCTATGTGCCTGCCCTGCATCCCCTGCGCAAATACGGTATCTCTGACGTGCTCGTCTGCACCTATCAGGCCATCTCCGGCGCAGGCAAGACGTTTGAGACCTTCCCCGACATTCTCGACAACGTCATCCCCTACATCGGCGGCGAGGAGGAAAAGAGCGAGCAGGAGCCGCTGAAGCTGTGGGGCCACATCGAGGGCGACAAGATCGTCTCGGCCGAGTCTCCCCGCTTTACGGCCCAGTGCCTGCGCGTGCCTGTCTCTGACGGCCACATGGGCGCGGTGTTCGTGCGCTTTGAGAATAAGCCTTCTAAGGAAGAAATTCTACAGGCCTGGAAGGAATTCCACGGTCCCGCACAGGATCTGGAGCTGCCCAGTGCCCCGAAGCAGTTCCTGCATTACTTTGAGGAAAATGACCGCCCGCAGCCCAAGCTGGACCGTATGCTGGAAAACGGCATGGCTGTCAGCATTGGCCGTCTGCGTGAGGATAACCAGTACGACTACAAGTTCGTCTGCCTGTCCCACAACACGCTGCGCGGCGCTGCCGGCGGCGCGGTGCTGCTGGCCGAGCTGCTGGCTGCCAAGGGCTATTTTGACTGATTGGCTGCGCATGGCAGCCTTGGTGTAAGGAGAATTCGTATGAAGAGACCCGTATTTACCGGTGCCGCCGTGGCAATCATCACCCCGATGAACACCGACGGCAGCGTCAACTATGACGAGCTTGGCCGCATCATCGACGACCAGATTGCCCACAGCACGGATGCCATTGTCATCTGCGGCACGACGGGTGAGTCCCCGACGCTGACCGACGAGGAGCACACCGAGTGCATCCGCTATACCGTCAAAAAGGCGGCAGGCCGCGTCCCGGTGATTGCGGGTACCGGCTCCAACGACACGAAGTACGCCATCTGGCTGTCCCAGCAGGCTGAGGCCGACGGTGCCGACGCACTGCTGCTGGTCACGCCCTACTACAACAAGACGAGCCAGGCGGGCCTGCTGGCCCACTACACAGCCATTGCGGACGCCGTGCATATCCCCTGCATCCTGTACAATGTGCCCAGCCGCACGGGCTGCAACCTGACGCCCGCCACGCTGGCCGAGCTTGCGAAGCACCCGAACATCAACGCCGTCAAGGAGGCCAGCGGCAACATCAGCCACGTGGCCGAGATCGCAGCGGCCTGCGGTGACAGCCTGAACATCTACTCCGGCAACGATGACCAGATCGTGCCGCTGCTGGCTCTGGGCGGCAAGGGCGTGATCAGCGTGCTGTCCAACGTAGCCCCGCAGTACACCCATGACATCTGCGCCAAATGGTTTGCCGGTGAGACTGCCGAGAGCCTGTCCATGCAGCTCAAGGCGGTGCCGCTTATCAAGGCACTGTTTGCCGACGTCAACCCCATCCCGGTCAAGTGGGCCATGAACCGCCTTGGCTGGAATGCCGGCGACTGCCGTCTGCCGCTCGTTGCGCCCTCCGCCGCAGTGCAGGCGCAGCTGGAGACTGCCATGCAGGAGTTCGGCCTGCTGAAATAATTTCACAGCCGACCCACTGCCATCCCGCGGGTCGGCTTTTTGCTTTTGCACGACTTTTGCATGAAAGGAACAATAACACATGACGGATATTATCATTCAGGGCATCTATGGCCGTATGGGCCGCGCACTGGTCGAGAAGATCGGTGCGCGCGAGGATTGCCGCATCGTCGCCGGTGTGGATCGCGAAGCCGGGCGGATCGGCGAAATCCCCGTTTACGCCGGGTTTGACGCACTGCCCTGCAAGGGCGTCATCATCGATTTTTCCTCACCCGCCGGGGCGGTTGCAGCAGCGCAGTACGGTGCCGCCAACAGTCTGCCCTGCGTCATCTGCTCCACCGGCCTTTCCAGGGAGGATGAGGCTGCACTGGAGGCTGCCAGCACCAGGACGCCGATCTTCCGCAGCGCAAACATGTCGGTGGGTGTCAACGTACTGATCGAGCTGGCCCGCCAGGCTACGAAGATCTTGGGCGGCGAGTTTGACATTGAGATCATCGAGAAGCACCATCATAACAAGCTGGACGCGCCCAGCGGCACAGCACTGATGATTGCCGACGCCATCAACACCGAGGCGAACGGCAAATATGAGTACGTCTATGACCGCACGCAGGTTCGCCAGAAGCGCGGCGCACAGGAGCTGGGCATCAGCTCCATCCGCGGCGGCGGCATTGTGGGCGAGCACGATGTGCTGTTCTGCGGCCCCGACGAGGTCGTGACGCTGAGCCACAGCGCGGGCAGCCGCGGCGTCTTTGCCGACGGTGCCGTACAGGCTGCGCTCTATATTGCTGCGCTGGCCCCCGGCTATTACACGATGACCGACCTGCTGCGAGGTAAACTGATATGCGAATGAACGGCAACGACCTTGCCGCCTGCGCGGTCATCGCACTGGGCGTCGGCGGCGTAGTTGTCAGCTCTCTGCTGGGCGTCGGCAATCAGGCTGTGACCCTGCCCGCGGTCAATCCGCAGCCCGTAGTCGTGGATATGCCGGCAGAGCCGGAACCAACCGCTACACCGGAGCCGACCCCCGAGCCGACGCCAACCGTCGAGACCGTGCACTTTTCCGCCACGGGCGACGACCTGATTCACGATGGTATCTTTTTGCAGGCTAAGGAGCGTGGCGGCGACCACTACGATTTTGACGCCGCCTACGCAGCCATGCAGGGCTACTACGACCAGTTTGATGTGAACTGGCTCAATCAGGAGACGCTCGTCAACGACGAGTTCGCCGCCAGCGGCTATCCGATGTTCTCCACCCCCGGCGAGATCACCGACACGCTGTATAATTTGGGCTTCCGCGTGTTCAGTCTCTCCAACAATCACAGCTACGACAAGGGGGCGGCGGGCATTGAGGCATCCATGGCACACTGGGCTGCCATGCCGGACGATGTGGTCACAATGGGCTTTTACAATCTGGAGACCTATGACAACTACGCCTACCAGACCGTCAACGGCATCACGTTCGGCTATCTCTCCTATACGGAGCACACCAACGGCCTGCCCACGCCGTCCGGCACAGACTATGGCGTTGTGTATCTGGACGACCATGAAACGATTGCCAAACAGATTGCCGATATGCGCCAGAACTGCGATGTTCTTATCGTCAGCGCCCACATGGGCACCGAGGGTACGCACGAGGTCAACGACTTTCAAAGGGAGACTGCTCAGTGGCTGGCCGACCAGGGCGTCGATGTCATCATCGGCACCCACCCGCATGTAGTACAGAACGCCGCATGGCTGACCGGCGCAAACGGCAACACGACCTTCATCGTATACAGCCTGGGCAACTTCATCAACGCGCAGTCCTCGCGCGATAATGTCATCGGCGCGATTCTGGACGTGTATTTTGATAAGACGACCCAGCCTGACGGCAGTGTGAGCATTGCCATCCGTGACCCGAAGCTGCACTGCGTTATCAGCCAGTATGAGGCCGGGTACAAGAATATCCGGGTCATCCCCTACAGCCAGTACACAGACGAATTGGGTGCAGCACACGGAGAGTTCACCCTCTCCCGCGAATACATAGAGAGCATGCTCCGCAGCACGATTGACGAGGAGTTCCTCACGTTAGATTGAATGAAAGGATGATTTTTATGTACGGTGTCAGCAAGATCAGCAGCGAGCAGAACATTATGCTCACCACCTTCCCCGGTGCCCAGTACAGCGCACAGAGCCTGGCCGAGCACCTGGACGTTTTTGCCAAGGCCGGTATTGTGGTCGATATGATCTGCCAGAGCGCGCCCCGCGGCTCCGCGGTGGATTTCAGCTTTACGACGAGCTATGACAACTTTGCCGCCGTTATGAAGGCTCTGCCCGCCGCAGCCAAGGCCAATCCCCCGCTGGTCTCCGGCGGCTACAGCAAGATCAACCTCTTTGGTGAGGAGATGGTCACCAGCTGCGGCGTCGCCGCCCGTGCGCTGGCCGCACTGGCCGGTGCAGGTATTGAAATCGTGCTCATCACAACGAGCGACCTTGACATCTCCCTGCTGATCCGCCAGCAGGACGAGGACACCGCCCTCGATGCCCTGCATAAGGCGTTTGAGGTCTGACGGCAATCAAAAAACAGGTGCAACCCCATTTAAAGGGCTGCACCTGTTTTTTATTTATTCTTGCGGTAGCACTTTGCTGCCAGAAATGGCAGGAATACAACCCCATACATGATGGCACTGATTGCCACATCTGTCCAGCTGATGATCTGATTTGAAATATCCGCCGTACCGGTCCAGACTAAGACCATGCTGTTGTTGAGGTAGTGCAGCACCACGGGGAGCCAGATATTTTTGCCGCACTTCTCATACGCAAAGGTGAAAAATACACCGAGCGTCACGCAGACAACAAGCTGTGCGGCAATGCTCTGCAGTGAGGTATCGGGACTGTAGAAGAAAAGATTCAGCGGCAGATGCCACAGGCCCCACAGCACACCAACGGCCAGTGCGCCGCACCGTGCGCCGAAGCGGCCTTGCAGGGCTGGCGTCAGGTAGTAGCGCCAACCGTATTCCTCGCCAAAAAACGGCAGAAAGCTCAAAAAGAAGTTCGGTACAAGCACCACTGCCATAACCCACGGTGCAGATGTGCGCCAGTAGGCCAGATATTCAGCCCAGCTATCACCGCCCTGCATCGCCATCGAAAGAAAGACCATAGCGGTCTTGACCGCAAGGAAATAGACGCAGATGACAAACGCCGTCAGGAATTTGCCATGCAGGCGCAGACCGTAGTCTTCGCGCTTTGTCTTTTTCTCAGTCAGCAGGAAGATCCAGCCCAGCACCGACGCGATAATGATGACAAAGTTTGCAATATTCAGCCAACCCTCCTGCGGCAGAAACGCAGACAGAACGCTCATGACGAGCATCAGTGCAGTGGCCGCGATGTGCAGGATGTAAAACCGCTTTGGCGTTCCCTGCCGTCTTGCCAGCAAGAACGCCAGCATAACGCCCGCCGCCGGGTAGAACATCTGGGCGTTGGCAAAAATCGAGGTATCCCGCCCGTTTTGCAGGCAGATGTACAAAAGCGGCATCATCAGAAACGGAATTGCGTAAGCACAGAGTGCAAAGACAGTCAACTCTTTTTTATTCGTTTTCATCGTCGTCCTCCTTTGGGTTTTCCAACTCAGCGTGGCGCTTTTTGTAAGCCTTCATGCTGAGCTGCAGCAATGCAAAGCACAGTACCCAGGTACAGACCCCCATGATGACCGCCTGCAGCACCGCAATGCCCGCGCCAAATTCTGCAAACTTGATAAGCCCCCACACAAGCACGGCAGCACCGCCCACGACGGACACAACGGCATTGGTTTTCGTATTCGGTTTAAGGTGGCGGTCCCAGATACCGGCACGCAGATCACTCAGGACCGAATAGGCACTCCCCAGCATAAAGATAAACCATTCTGCCGCCATCTCCCGCGGGGTAAAGCCCAGCAGACTTTCGATGATCAGCGCCGCCAGCAGCAGCACCCACAGCGCCCAGAAACCGCAGGACTCAATTTTTAAAAGGGTCTGCTTTTGCATTTCATCAAGATTGTCGCGCTTAAAAAATTCTTTTATGTTCATCGCTCATTCCTCCCAGAACAGCTCGTCCAATGTCTTGCCCAGCACCCTGCAGATGCTGCGGCAAAGGTTGATCGTAGGGTTATACTCCCCTTTTTCAATGGCGTTGATGGTCTGGCGGGACACGCCCACCACCGCCGCCAGATCCGCCTGGGTCATATCCAGCGCAGCGCGGGCGGCCTTCAGCTTTAGATTCTTTGCCATTGCCTTCGTTTCCTTTCCTCTTGCTGTGACTTTACTATAGCACGCGCCTTACACTATGTCAAGTATATATTACTTTTTGAAAAATAAATTTTCCCTTCAAAACCCGCACTTGCGGCAATTCGCCCACTGTGCTATGATAGTTTTTATAGATTATGATAAAGGAAGTTTGGCTATGAAGTACAGCTTTCCCGCCTTTTGAAAACGGCTTTATCCGCGCTGCTGCGGCCAGCCCCGCCCTGCGCGTGGCCGACTGCACCTACAACGCCGACCAGATCATCGGCGTCATGCGCGAGTACGCCGAAAAAAAATGTGCAGCTGCTCTGCCTGCCGGAGTTTGCGCTGACCGGCTACACCTGCAGTGACCTGTTCTTGCAGGATACCCTGCTGCGTGGGGCCGAGGACGGCCTTGCCGCGATTTTGAAGGCCAGCGAGGGACTGAACGTCGTTGTCCTCGTCGGCCTGCCTGTGCGCCATAACGGCAAGCTGTACAACTGTGCGGCGGTGCTCTGCAACGGTGAGCTGCTGGGTCTGGTGCCGAAAGTACACCTGCCCAACTACGGCGAGTTTTACGAGAAGCGCCACTTTATCCCCGGTATGCGTGAGCCCGAGTGCATCGAGCTGGCCGGGCAGGAGACGCTGATCGGCACGAACCTTCTGTTTGCCTGCAAACAGCTGCCCGCCTTTGTGCTGGCAGCCGAGGTCTGCGAGGACCTGTGGTCTCCCATCCCGCCGAGCTGTGCCCACGCACTGGCCGGGGCTACCGTTGTGGCAAACCTGTCCGCCAGCGATGAAACCGTCGGCAAGGCAGCCTACCGCCGTGAGCTGGTCTGCGGGCAGAGCGCACGTCTGCTGTGTGCGTACCTCTACGCCGACGCAGGCCACGGCGAAAGCACCACCGACATGACGTTTGCGGGCCACAACCTGATTGCCGAGAACGGCAGTCTGCTGGCCGACGCTGCACCGTTTGCGGGCGAGGATGCCGTGACTGAGCTGGACCTGGGCCGCATGGTGCAGGAGCGCCAGCGCAACACGACGTTTATGCCGGAAACGAACGGCTACACCACTGTGGAATTTGAGCTGCCGCCCGTGGAGCTGGCGCTGATCCGCCCTGTCTCCTGCACGCCGTTTGTGCCGCAGGACGCCGCGACCCGCGCCGAGCGGTGCGAGCTGATTCTGCGCATCCAGGCCGAGGGCCTTGCCAAGCGCATGGAGCACACCCACGCCAAGTGCGGCGTGCTGGGTATCTCCGGCGGGCTGGACAGCTGCCTGGCCCTGCTGGTGGCCGTGCGCGCCTGTAAGGTGCTGGGCCACGACGCGAAGGATATTGTGGCCCTTACGATGCCCTGCTTCGGCACGACGAAGCGCACCCGCTCCAACGCCGAGATTCTGTGCGAGGCTTTGGGCGTGACGTTCGGCGAGATCAACATCACCGAGACCGTCAAGAGCCACTTTGCAGACATCGGCCAGCCCGCCGACAAGTACGATGTCACGTTTGAAAACTGCCAGGCCCGCGTGCGCACGCTGGAGCTGATGGACTATGCCAACAAGAACGGCGGCTTTGTCATCGGCACCGGCGACTTAAGCGAGCTGGCGCTGGGCTGGGCCACCTATAACGGCGACCACATGAGCATGTACGGCGTCAACACCGGCGTGCCGAAAACGCTGGTGCGCCATATTGTGCAGTACGTGGCCGACACCTGCGGCAATGACACGCTGCGGGACGTGCTGGTGGATATTCTGGACACCCCCGTCAGCCCCGAGCTGCTGCCCACCGCCGCAGACGGCACGATTGCCCAGCAGACTGAAAAACTCGTCGGCCCGTATGAGCTGCACGACTTCTATCTCTACTATGTGCTGCGCTTTGGGTTCAGTCCGACAAAAATCTACCATCTGGCCCGCACAGCCTTTGACGGCCGGTATGAGCCGGAGGTCCTGCTGGCGTGGCTGAAGAATTTCTACCGCCGCTTCTTTGCCCAGCAGTTCAAGCGCAGCTGTCTGCCCGACGGCCCGAAGGTCGGCTCGGTCACGCTGTCCCCCCGCGGCGACTGGCGCATGCCCAGCGACGCCTGCAATACGCTGTGGATGGCAGAATTAGAAAAACTGGAAGTCTGATCGCGTTACTCGCGTATAAAAATGCCCGGAACCACTTGCACGGTTCCGGGCATTTTTTATAGCTTTTTGATTTCGGCGTTCAGTGCGTCGTAGGTGTAGAGTGTATTGAGCACCTGCAGCAGCTCCTTTTTGCTCAACCGCGGCGGCAGACCGAGACGGCGCAAAAACACCCGGCGGTTCTCGGCGCTGTTGGCCGTGCCGGAGATGCCCCAGTCGTACAAATCGGTGTACGTGATGGAGCGCGACTGGGTCGTTTTCTGCTGGCAAGCAGTTTTACTTGCCAGGGCGGTTTCAAGGCCCTGTACAATCAAATCGTCGGATACGCCCTCGACGCCGAGCAGTCCCTCCTTGCCGGGCTCGGCCTTGCGTGACTCCTTGCCCGCAATCGCCGGGACGTAGGCCTGCAGGACATGCTCCGCGCCGACAAGACCCGTGATAAAGTGGCGAATCTTGAACCCGGCGGCGTCGGAGTCTGTCAAAATGATAAGCCCCTGCGCTGCAGCAATGCGCTTGAGCAGCCTTTGCAGCGCGCCGTCCTTGAACACCCGGAAGCCGTCCGTCGTCAGGATCGTGCCGTCCACGATATTGCTAAGGCGTGCGGCGTCGTATTTGCCCTCCACCAGCAGGGCTTGTTCCAATTTCAGCATTTATGCCCTCCCGGCCAGCGCCAGCTCACACAGCGCCTTCTGCATTAAAAGGTCGGCGTCCAGCTTGCTGCTTTTCAGGTCGGTGTCCAGTCTTTGCAGGATGTGCAGGCAGTCCTCCAGCTGGGCACGCTTGAAGCGCAACGCGGTTTTTTCGGTAGAATTGAGGCGGTAATTCCAATTGCCCTTGTAGCCAAAGTCCTTGGCCACATCGCCGAGGCCCCGGCGGCTGCGGCGGCCCAGCAGCACGCGGTACAGATCCAGATAGTTGCTGATAAGTGCGCCGGTAATCATGATCGGCTCGCTTTTGCAGCGCCAGCAGCGTTTTCAGCTTTTGCTGGGCCTTATCGGCCTGGCCGCTCGTCAGCAGCTTGACCATATCGAACGTGTCCGCGTCGAGCGTGACCGTGCCGAGCCGGCTGACCATTTCTTTTGTAATGTGCTGTAGTTGGCCAGCGCGGCCAGCTTTTCGACCTCAATTTTTAAGCAGGAACTGATCCTCGCCGCAGCGGGCCAGCAGCGCAGCCTCGGCACCGGGGGCAAAGTCCGCACCGGCCTCCTTCGCCCAATCGCGGGCCATAGCCTGTAAAGCCGCGCCCGTGGGGCGTTGAGCTGTACACAGTAGCCGAGCTTCTCGCAGCTGGCAATGAGCTTTTGCTCCCGCTTGCCGGGGCGCAGTTTGCCGTAGCTCTCCTCGATGATGCTCGTCAGCACAAAGATGGCGTTCTCGGTGTCGGCCAGCGTGTCGCAAAGCTCCTGCAAATCCTTGTCGGAATAGGTTGACGGACGGATCAGCGGCATGAGTACCAGGCGTTTGCCGCCGAAGAATGAAATCGTACCGGCAGCTAGCACGATCTCCTCCACCGAGGGGGTCGGCCCGTCCAGCACCGTCGTCTCGGGGTCGTCGCGGTTCAGATATTTCAGCGTCTTCTGCGCCGCCGTGTGGACGAGCGCCTCGTCCGATGCGTAGAAATAGTAGAGCGCGCAGCCTGCCTTCAGGCGTTTTTCCAGCTCCTTTTCACTGTACAGCAATCGTCTGTGCCTCCTCCCAAATCATGCTGCGGCCCGGGCGCAGGGTCAGTCCGGGCGTGTCCTCGCCATAGCGCAGGGTGCAGCCTGCAGCGTCGTCCAGCCAGCGCGGTGCGGCAGCGGTGTACAAAATTGCGTCGGGCCGCACGGAATCGGACAGCGTGCCCGGTGCACAGAGGACATCCACCCGCACCGGCTCTGCCAGCTCGAGCCTGCCTGCCCCCACGGCAATGTGCCGCTCCCCCACGCCCAGCACAGCGAGGTTCGCGCTTTTATTATGATACAGGTCCAGCGTCAATCCGTCAAGCACCGGACGGGTCGTAAAGTCGGCAAGCTCCTGCACCGTCACGATCTCTGCCGCGGAAAGTTCCATCTGCGTCGGCTTGGCGCGCAGGTCAACGACCAGCGCGGGCTCCTGTCTGCTGCGCCCGGCCAGATAGTTCTGCACGGCGCTCCAGTTGCTCTCCCCGCCGCGGAAGAACACCACAGCCTGCCCGTTCTGCACGCAGACGACACAGGGATTGTTGGACGCGCCGACCAGATTGATCTGCACAACATCTCGCTGCATCCAGACACCCAGCCCCACGGCCAGCACTGTGCAGAGCGCCGCCACGGGCAGATAGAGCCGCAGCCGCCTGGCATGCCAGAAGCAGACCGCCAGCGCGCCCAGCACAGCCAGCGCGAACAGCGTGTACCACTGCGGCAGACAAATCGACGCAAACGGCAGTGCGGCGCAGCACCGTACCAGCCAGAGCAGCCCCTTGAGCCAGAGACTCAGCACGAGAGCGGTCAGGTTCGTGATTGCCGCCAAAAACGGCACGGCGCTGCAAACCAGCAGCAGGATGCCCAGCTGCAGGGCGGGCTGGACCATCCAGACGACCAGCAGGTTGCAGAGCACCCCGACCAGGCTGGCCGCCATGCCGTGGGCCACCAGCACCGGCAGCGTGGCAAGGCTGGCAAGCACTGCCGTTTGCACAGGCTCTGCCACTTGGCATAGCGCCTTGACGGCGGCGGGTTTGTCCTGCGCTGCGCGCTGCTCGGTGCGGGTCAGTGCTGCCGCAGCCTGCACGCCTAGGACGGCGCAGAACGACAGCTGAAAGCCAAGGTCGCACGGCGCATAGGCATTTTGCAGCCCCAGCAGGATGGCCGCAAAGCTCGTTGATGTCAGCAGGTCGGGCGGCAGCAGGAAGAAGTCCCCCACCAGCGCCACCAACAGTACGATCCCAGCGCGCGATACAGAAACCGGCATTCCGGTCAGCAGCAGGTAAAACAGCGCCGCCGCAGCGCGCAGCAAAATCAGAGGCTTATAAAATTTCCATTTGCGGCCAAAGCCCAGCAGCCCGCAGAGCAGCGCCAGATGCAGCCCAGACACCGCCAGCAGATGCGATACCCCCGCCGTGCGGAAGGCCTGCTGCACGCTGTCATCCAGGCAGCTTTTGTCCGCCAGCAGCATGGCGGCCTCGATGCCGTCCAGCTGCCGCGGCAGCCAGCGGCGCAGTGTGGCCGACCAGCGCTGCCGCAGCCGATACAGCGCAAACCGCGGCGCGCGGCTGGCGTCCAGTGGGTGGTAGCTGCCCAGATACTCCGCCTGCAAATAGACACCCTTGCTTTGGCGGCTCAGGCGGTATTTGTTGTCGGGCAGCTCGGTCAGCGCAAATTTTGCAGTGAACCGCTCCCCCGCATTCTCTCCGGGAAAGGACGCGCACCGCACCTTTACGTTGGCCGCCCTGCCGTCAATTTCAGTCAGCCGCAGCGTACCGCGCAGGCGGCTTTCGCTGTAGGAAGCATCGGCGTCCGTCTCCACCACCGCCGTGCAGGTCACGGTCTGCCCGGCCAGCGCCTTGACGGGCCGTACCCATACAAGGGTAAACACCAAAAACCACGCTAGACCGCACAGCGCACCCAGTATCGGGATGGCGCTGTCTCTGCGGCGTTTTATCCATAATAGCGCCAGACATACCAAAAATGCCGCCGCGGGCACACAGACCAGCGGCGGCAGAATGGCCGCAGCAAGCTCAGCCCCGGCAAAACCGAGACCAAACCAACCGAGCTTTCGTTTCATTGCTTAGTGCAGGAAGAGCGGCAGCGGCTCCAGGAAGAAGATGTCGGTGCGCTTGGCAGCGTCGCCCTCAGCGAGTGCTGCGCAGCAGCCGACTACCGTGCCGGTGCTCTTGGCGGCCAGCGTTTCCAGTGCATGCAGGGAGCCGCCGGTGGAGATAACGTCATCCACGATCAGGATGCGCTTGCCGTCCATATACTCGATGTCCTTCTTGTCGATGACCAGCGTCTGCTTACCGGCAGTCGTGATGGACTGATCCTCGATGATGACAGGCTCACGCATATACAGCTTCGGACCTTTGCGGGCGGGGATCCAGTATTTGCCGCTCTGGCGCGCCATTTCGTAGGCCAGAGGGATGCCCTTGGCCTCGGCGGTCAGGATCACGTCAAACTCGGGGGCTTTTTTCAGCAGAGCTGCGGCGCATGCCTCGGTCAGCTCCACATCACTGAACATGATGAAAGCGGCAATATCCATGTGGTCATTGACCTTGCAGATGGGCAGCTCACGGGTCAGACCCGCAATGTGCAGTGTATAGGTATCTGCCATGTTAGTTTACCTCTCTTTATTGATTCACAAGTGTTTTGTGCAACGCCCGGCATCAGCCCGGAGGCCATGCAAGGCTGCGCTTGGCCAGCACATGAAAGTGCAGGTGCTTAACGCTCTGGCCGCCGTCCGCGCCGACATTGGTCACAACGCGGTAGCCGCTCTCGTCGACGCCCAGCTTTTTGCACAGCTGCGCAATGACCGCGTAGATGTGGCCCAGCAGCGCGGCATCATCCTCGGTCAGGGCTGCGGCAGACGCAATGTGCTGCTTCGGGATGACGAGAAAATGCACGGGGGCCTGCGGGTCGATGTCGTAGAACGCCAGCAGCTTGTCGTCCTCAAACAGCTTGTTTGAGGGGATCTCGCCTGCGGCGATCTTGCAGAACAGACAATCCTCCATCCGGAATCCCTCCTTTGCAGTGGATTTTATGGCAAAGAATTACTGATTCATTTCCGCCTTGACGATTTCGGGCACAGCGTTCAGTGCGTCGTCGATCTTGGACGTGTCGCGGATACCGGCCATAGCGAAGTCGGGCTTGCCGCCGCCGTTGCCGCCTGCGATAGCGGCAATCTTCTTGACGAGGGCACCTGCCTTCAGGCCGCGGGCCATGGCGTTCTTGGAAACACCGACAGCCATCATCGTCTTATTACCGTCGCTGCCGATAAGCACGGTCACGGCATTGGGCGCCTTGTCGCGCACCTTATCGACCATGTCGCGCAGGGTATCGGCACCGGTGCCGGTCAGGTAGGCGGAGACGATGCGCACGCCGTCGATGTCGGCGGCGTTCTCAAACAGGCCGTCGATCTTGGCGGCAGCCATCTGGGCCTTCAGGATTTCAAGCTGCTTGGCGGTCTCCTTCAGCTCAGCAGCCAGTGCCTCGGCGCGGGCAGGAGCGTCCTTCAGGTTGTTGGCCTTCAGGGCAACAGCGGTCTTGGCCAAAATCTCGGTGCGGTCATCCAGCAGATCCAGCACGCCGAAGGCGGTGGTAGCCTCAATGCGGCGGATACCGGCAGCCACGCTGGACTCACTCAAAATCTTGAAGCAGCCGATCTGTGCGGTGTTCGTGACATGGGTGCCGCCGCAGAACTCGGTGCTCCAGCCGCCGGCGTCGACAACGCGGACGACACTGCCGTACTTCTCACCGAACAGAGCCATAGCGCCCATCTTCTTGGCTTCCTCGATGGGCAGGTTCTTGACGGTGACGGGCAGAGCCTCGTAAATCTTCTCGTTGACGCGGCGCTCGACCTCGGCCAGCTCGGCGGGGGTGACGGCGCTGAAATGCGTAAAGTCGAAGTGGGTGATCTGGTCGTCCTGATAGCTGCCGGCCTGATGGACATGCTCGCCCAGGACCTCGCGCAGGGCCTTCTGCAGCAGGTGGGTGGCAGTGTGGTTGCGGCAGATGGCGGCACGGCGCTTCTCATCGACGGAAGCGGTGACCTTGTCGTCAACGTGGATGGTGCCGTCCAGCAGCTCACAGGTATGGACGAAATAGCCCTTCGGGGTCTTTTTGACCTGGGTAATCTTCAGCTTGGCGTCGCCGCTGACAAGATAACCGTGGTCAGCGACCTGGCCGCCCATCTCTGCATAGAACGGGGTACGGTCCAGCACGACCAGCACGCCGTCCTTGGCCTCGCCCGCCTCGTCGGTGGCGATGGCATCGACGAGCTCCTCCCCGTCGGACAGAGCCAGAACCTTAGCCTTCTCGGACAGGGTCTCGTAGCCGTCAAACTGGGTGGGCTCGGCGGTCAGCTCACCGAACAGGTCAGCGCTCCAACCGGAAATATCCTTGGCCAGGCGCTCGGCGCGGGCGCGCTCACGCTGCTTGGTCATCTCGATGTGGAATGCGGCCTCATCGACGGCAAAGCCTGCCTCGGCGGCGATCTCACGGGTCAGGTCGAGCGGGAAGCCGAAGGTATCGTTCAGCTTGAACGCCTCGACACCGGACAGAACCTTCTCATGGGCCTCTTTCAGCCGGCCCATCATGCCGGTCAGGATGTTCAGACCGGCGTCGATGGTGCGGCCAAAGCGCAGCTCCTCGGTGCCGATGACCTTCTTGATATAAGACTCATGCTCGCGCAGCTCGGGGTAACCGGCCTCGCTGGACTCGATGACCGTTTCGACCAGCTCGGTCAGGAACGGGCGGTTGATGCCCAGCATACGGCCATGGCGGGCGGCGCGGCGCAGCAGACGGCGCATGACGTAGCCGCGGCCCTCGTTGGACGGCAGGATGCCGTCGGAGGCCATAAAGACGGTGGCACGGATGTGGTCGGTAATCACGCGGATGGAGATGTCATCCTTCTCGTTCTCGCCGTACTTCTTGCCCGAGATGCGCTCGACGTGGTGCAGAACGGCGGCAACGGTATCGACCTCGAACAGGTTGTTGACATCCTGCATGACGACGGCCAGACGCTCCAGGCCCATGCCGGTATCAATGTTCGGCTTGGCCAGCAGCTCATAGTTGCCCTTGCCGTCGGCATCATACTGACTGAACACGAGGTTCCAGATCTCCATGAAGCGGTCACAGTCGCAGCCGACGCCGCAGGTCGGCTTGCCGCAGCCGTACTTCAGGCCGCGGTCATAGTAGATCTCAGAGCAGGGGCCGCAGGGGCCGGAGCCGTGCTCCCAGAAGTTGTCCTCCTTGCCCAGGCGGACCATGTGATCCTCGGGGATGCCGACTTCCTTCGTCCAGATGTCGTAGGCCTCATCATCCTCCTGATAAACCGAGATGTACAGGCGGTCAGCGGGAATCTCGAGTTCCTTGGTCAGGAACTCCCACGCCCAGGGAATGACTTCCTTCTTGAAGTAATCCTGGAAGCTGAAGTTGCCCAGCATCTCAAAGAAGCAGCCATGGCGGGCCGTGATGCCGACGCGCTCAATATCCGGGGTGCGGATGCACTTCTGGCAGGTGGTCACGCGATGCCGCGGCGGCTCCTCCTGGCCGAGGAACCATTTCTTCATGGGGGCCATGCCGCTGTTGATCAGCAGCAGGCTGGGGTCGTCCTTCGGAACCAGCGGGAAGCTGCCCAGACGCAGGTGGCCCTTCGTCTCAAAATAATGCAGGTACTTTTCGCGAAGCTCGTTCAATCCGGTCCATTGCATAGGTGTTGTTCTCCAATCCATAAAATTGCGATGCAGGGTCCGCCACAAAAAATTACAGCCCACGCCCCAATACAGGGACGAAGGCTGTTATGCTTCCGTGGTACCACCCGGTTTGCAGCGCCGCAAGAATAAAATACAACAGCACTGCCGCTTTGTGTCTGCGTTAACGCCGCAGGTACGCTCGGCTCTGCGCCGAAAGCTCCGGGGTGGCTCTGCCGTGCTTCCGCGTGAAAGCCTTGCACCAAACGGCTTTCTCTCTGACGGACGGAACGGACGGCATTGGCCCTTTCATCGCTATTTTCCTTTTTACAGGCTTATTATATGCCGTTTTGTGCCGCTTGTCAACTGATTTTTCCGCATAAAAGGTCATAACTGCGCAAAAGCTAACGCAGAGAGGAGTGTTTTTTATGGCTGACGTTTTTCCGGAGGTCGGGCAGGTCGTGCTGACGAGCCTGCTGTCGCTGGCCGCGATGTTTATTTTCACCCGCGCGGGCGGCAAGCGGCAGATTGCGCAGATGAGTCCGTTCGACTACCTGAACGCCGTTACGGTGGGTTCCATCGGCGCAGAGCTGGCGACGAATCTTGAGCAGTGGTGGCGGCCCTTCTCTGCGCTTGTGGTCTATGGGCTGGTGACGTGGTTCGTGCACTACACTGCCTGCAAAAGCAACGCTATGCGCAGCCTTTGGAGCGGACGCAGCCTGATTTTGATGGACGACGGTGTTATCCTGAAAAGCAGCCTGCAGCGCGCTGCCATCGACGTGAACGAGTTCCTGGGTCAGGCCCGCGTGGCCGGGTACTTTGACCCGAACGAAATAGAAACGGCAATTTTAGAGACAAACGGCCAGATCAGCTTTCTGCCCAAAAGCTGCAGCCGTCCCCTGACGCCCGACGATATGCAGCTGCACCCGGACGCCGCCAGTACCTGGTATGACCTGATTATAGACGGCCATCTCATGCAGGACAATTTAAAGGCTGCAGGCCGCGACGTGCGCTGGCTGGACGCCCGGCTCCACGCGCAGGGCATCGGCCAGCATGGCGAGGTGTTTTACGCGGCGTGTGACAAAGCGGATGGGTTCTTTGCATGCAGGGTGCGCTAATAATCGAATATGTAAAAAAAGACCTGCCAGAATTCTCTGACAGGTCTTTGTGGTGGAGAATACCGGGATCGAACCGGTGACCTCTTGCATGCCATGCAAGCGCTCTCCCAGCTGAGCTAATCCCCCATAGCTGGCGTCGCCTCGGTGCGTTCGCTCCTTACGACGCTTGCTATTATAGCAAACCTTTTTTCAAATGTCAACAGGTTTTTGCAAAAATCTTATAAAATAAAAAGTTTCACAATGCCAAAAAGGCCGTATTCCCTGCGGAATGCGGCCCTGCAAGCTGTACTTTTAGATGGAGATTGCTTTGGCGATCTCAATCATATCGCGGTCAATCGTCTTGTGCATGGACAGTGCAACGTTGACATCGTAGTCAACGATCTTGTCGCCGGAGACGGCAACAACACGGTTGTAGATGCCCTTGTCCAGCAAATCAATGGCGTGGTAGCCCATCAGCGAGGCGTTCACGCGGTCACGGACCGTCGGGGAGCCGCCGCGCTGGATGTGGCCCAGAACGGTTGCACGGGAGTCAACGCCGGTGGCCGCCTGGATCTGGTTGGCCAGCTCCTGCGCACCGACAACGCCCTCGGACACGATGATAATGAAGTGCTTCTTGCCCGTGACCTGAGTCTGGCGCATACGCTCGAGAATATCGCGCTCAAAATCGAACGGGATCTCCGGCAGCAGGACAGCCACAGCGCCGGTAGCGATACCGACGTTCAGGGCAATATAACCGGCATGATGGCCCATGACCTCAACGACAGAGCAACGGTCATGACTCTGGGTGGTGTCGCGCAGCTTATCGATGGCCTCGACAGCGGTATTCATAGCCGTATCGTAGCCGATGGTGTATTCGCTGCAGGCGATGTCGTTATCGATGGTGCCGGGCAGGCCGATGCAGGGAATGCCCTGGTTGGCCAGCGCACGAGCGCCCATGAAGGAGCCGTCGCCGCCGATGACGACCAGTGCGTCGATGCCCAGCTCCTTGCAGCGGGCAAGACCCTTGGCCTGACCTTCCTTCGTCTTGAACTCCAAGCAGCGCGCGGTATACAGAATCGTACCGCCGCGGTGGATGATCTCCGATACGCTGCGGACGTTCATTTCATAAACTTCGCCGTTGATCAGGCCGTTGTAACCACGCTGGATGCCCATCATGCGGTAGCCCTTGCTGATGCCTGCACGAACAATGGCACGCACAGCAGCGTTCATGCCAGGTGCGTCACCGCCGCTGGTGAGCACACCGATCGTTTTGATTTCCTTAGCCATAAAGCGAGCCCCTCCTGTTTCGGGAACTATGGACCCGCCTGAACCATTACGATTTATTCAGGCGTGGTCATTACGTTACAATAAATTTTTAACAATCTCGCGACCATTCACATTATACCACACTTTGCGCCTTGAAATTATGGATAAATCGCGCAAAACGCATGGATTTATTTTGCAGAGTGTTCAACATCCTGAACTTTTACACATTCCTTGCCCAAAATGCGCTCCAATTCGGCGCGCAGAAGCGGGTCATCCTTTACCGCCATGTGCCGCGCCAGCATGGCCCTGCCGGTATCTTGGAAACGGAAATACACCCGCACCGTGCCCCCGTCGAAAATGTTGCAGAGCAGGTTTTCTACCTTGTGCATCTGCGCACTGTCGCGGGAGGGCACGGTCAGGAAATACCCGGCGGCCCCTCCCCCGCTTGTCTCACGCTTGACGCGCTCCACGCGGTTCATGCCAAAGTTTTTACCGGGGTCGTAGGTCTCGATGGGCTGCACGCCCTCGACGATCAGGCGGGCGGCCTCGTCCTCCTTGACGGAGACGCGGCCATTGGCGACCACAACGGCGTTTTCCTGCAAGGCCGCGCGGCACTCGGCCAGGATGCGCGGGAACACCAGCAGCTCCATGCTACCGGTCAGGTCCTCGACGGTGGTAAAGGCCATCAGCGTGTTGGACTTGGTGGTCATGATCTTGTTTTTGACGATTGTGCAGACAAGCGTCACCGTCTGGTTGTCAAACTGCTTTGCGTCCTCGCCCAGCAGCTGAGCAATCGTGCAGGTGGAAACCTGCGCGATCTGGGCACGGTAGGCGTCCAGCGGATGGCCGGACAGGTAGAGGCCGGAGACCTCCTTCTCCATTTTCAGCAGATCAGAGGCGGAATATTCCGGCAGGTTCGGGACCTTATAGTCGTTTGCTGGTTTCTCGTTCTCCCCTCCGCCCATCAGGCCGAACAGGTCCATCTGGCCGTCCAAATTCTGGCGGGCGTCGGTCTCGACGCTTTTCAGAATCCCTTCGACACTCTCGAGCATACCGTGGCGGGTCGGCTCCAGAGTATCGAATGCACCGGCTTTGACAAGGTTCTCCAGTGCGCGGCGGTTGAGACCCGTGCCGTGCAGCCGCTTGCAGAAGTCATAGAGGCTGCTATAGGGGCGCTCGGCACGCTCCTTAATGACGGCTTCGATCAGGTCGCGGCCCACGCTCTTGACCGCGTTCAGTCCAAAGCGGATCCGCTCGCCGTCCGCTGTGAAGCCGCCGCGCGACACGTTGATGTCAGGCTGCTGGACCTTTATCCCCAAGCGCTGGCACTCCGTCGTGTACTCAATGACCTTGGATGTGTTGTCGAGCACGCTCGTCAGCAGCGCCGCCATGAACTCATGCGGGTAGTGGCATTTCAAATACGCAGTCTGGAACGCCACGTAGGCGTAGCAGGCGGCGTGGGATTTGTTGAACGCATACGACGCAAAGCTGATCATATCGTCGTAAATTTCGTTGGCAATATTTTCCGGCACTCCGTTGGCAACACAGCCCGCGCACTCCTTGCCCGGCTCTTTGCAGCCGTGGACGAAGTGCTCACGCTCTGCCTCCATGACCTTGAGCTTCTTTTTACTCATGGCGCGGCGGACGTTATCAGCCTGGCCGAAGCTGAAGCCGGCCAGCTCGCGGCAGATCTGCATGACCTGCTCCTGATAGATGACAACGCCGTTCGTGACATCGACGATGTGCGCCATCTGCGGCGTCTTATAGGTCACATGGGACGGGTCCTTGCGGTTGCGCAGATAGGTCGGAATAGAGTCCATCGGGCCGGGGCGGTAGAGCGAGATCAGTGCGATAATGTCCTCGAGGTTTTTCGGGCGCATGCCGACAAGCACCTGCGTCATGCCCGTGGATTCAAGCTGGAAGATACCCTCGGTCTCGCCCTTTGCCAGCATCGCGTAGGTGTCGGGATCGTCATAGTCGAGGTTCGCAACGCGGAAATCCGGGTCCTTGCGGCGCACGGCCAGCTCGGTATCATGGATGACCGTCAGCGTGCGCAGACCCAGAAAATCCATTTTCAAAAGACCCAGACGCTCGATCTCCACCATGTTGAACTGGGTCACGGGCAGGCCGTCGTTGGTGGACAGCGGCACATACTCGGTAGCGGGGTCACGGGTGATGACGACGCCCGCCGCGTGGGTGGAGGCATGGCGCGGCATGCCCTCGACCTTCAGCGAGGTGTCGATCAGCTCATGTACCTGATTGTCGGCGTCGTACAGCGTCTTTAAGTCGGGGCTGACCTCCAGCGCCTTTTTCAGCGTCATTTTCAGGTCTGTGGGGATGAGCTTTGCCACACGGTCCACGTCCTGATAGCTCATGCCCATAACGCGGCCCACATCGCGCACGGCGGCGCGGGCGGCCATCGTACCGAACGTCACGATCTGGGCCACATGGTCGCGGCCATACTTCTCGTTGACGTAGTCAATGACCTCCTGACGGCGCTCGTAGCAGAAGTCAACGTCAAAGTCGGGCATTGAGACGCGCTCGGGGTTCAGGAAGCGTTCAAAAATCAGATTGTACCGGATGGGGTCTATGTCGGTGATGCCGACGCAGTAGGCCGCCAGACTGCCCGCGCCGGAGCCGCGGCCCGGTCCGACGGGGATGTCGTGGCTTTTGGCGTAGTTGATAAAGTCGTAGACGATAAGGTAGTAGTTCGTGTAGCCCATCGTCTTGACGACATTGATCTCATAGGTCAGACGCTCCTTCAAAGCGTCCGTGACCCTGCCGGGATAGCGGCGCTCGAGGCCGTCCCAGCAGAGCTTTTCAAAGTATTCCTGGTTCTCCATGCCGTCCGGGGCCTTGAAGTACGGAAGCTTTGTCTCGCCAAAGGTGAACTCGAAATTGCACTGCTCGGCAATTTTGTTCGTGTTCTCGCAGGCCTCCGGCACCATCGAGAACAGGTCGTACATCTCGTCGGTGGATTTCAGGTAGAACTCGTCGGTCTGGAACTCCATGCGGTCCACATCGTTGATGGTCTTGCCGGTCTGGATGCACAGCAGAATGCTCTGCATCTTGGCGTCCTCTTTCGTGATGTAGTGGGCATCGTTCGTTGCGACCATCGGGATGCCGGTCTCACGTGCTAAGCGGATGAGCTGCGGCAGCACGGCCTGGTCCTCCTCAAGGCCGTGGTCCTGCAATTCGATATAGTAGTTTTCCGCACCAAACAGGTCACGGTACCACAGGGCCGTCTGCCTGGCGCGGTCGTAGTCCCCCGCCAGCAGTGCCTTGGGTATCTCGCCCGCGAGACAAGCAGACAGGCAGATCAGGCCGTCGTGGTATTTTTCCAGCAGCTGCTTGTCGATGCGGGGCTTTGAGTAAAAGCCCTCGGTAAAGCCGGCGGAGACCATCTTGATAAGGTTCTTGTAGCCTGTCTCATTTTTGCACAGCAAAATCAGGTGGTTGTTGCCGTCGATGCGGTTGACCTTGTCAAACCGGGTGCGGGTCGCCACATAGACCTCACAGCCGATGATCGGCTTGATGCCTGCGGCCTTGGCGGCGTCAAAAAACGCCACACAGCCGTACATGACGCCGTGATCCGTGATGGCACACGCCGTCTGCCCCATCGCCTTCAGTCGGTCAAACATCCGGTCAATGCGGCAGGCACCGTCCAGCAGGCTGTACTCGGTATGCACATGCAGGTGGGTAAATTGTCTTTGGGTCGTTTCAGGCATTCGTTGCTTCCTTTTCGGTAGGCTCCGGGGCAGCATCCAGACGGGCGGCGGCCTCCTGGATCTTCTTCATGCGGTGGGAAAGCCCGGCCTTGCTGACCGGCGGATCAAACTTCTGCGCCAGCTTGGCCAGCGGCAGGTCTGGGTACTGCATCCGCAGCCTGGCGGTGTGGCGCAGGGTCTCGGGCAGGGTGTTCAGCGCCCCCGCCGCCTGCAGCTTTTCAATCGCCAGCTGCACCTGCACGGCGGCATTCACGCTTTTGCTGATGTTGGCCGTCTCGCAGTTGGAAAGGCGGTTCGTCTTGTTGCGCATTTCATTATACATGCGCTGGTCCATGATACGCATGGCCGCGCCGCCCGCGCCCATAAAGGTCAGCAGGTCCTCGATATGATCCGCCGCCTTGATGTAGATCGTGTTCGCGCCCTTGCGCAGTGCGCGGTGCGGGTGGAAGTTATGCTCCGCCAGCATGGCCTCCAGCTGTTGGGAAAGGTAATGCCGCGTGGAGAGGAACTCCAGATTATAGCTCTTTTCGGGGTCTGTCATCGTGCCGCAGCACAGAAACGCCGTGGCGATGAACGCCTGCATACAGTTTTGGCATTTGAAGTTTTCCGGGCGGATGCGCAGGGTCGGCTCCTTGCCGGTGTGGCCAAAGAGCGCCAGCATTTTGGCGACCTCGTCAGGGTCCTTCACGCTGAACTCATACACGGGGCCGGTGGGGCGCTCCTTGCTGATGACCGTCCCCTGCACGCCGCAGCGGCGATAGAGCTTTTGGGCAAAATGGGCCACGCCCTCATTTTCGGTTTGCAGAACAACGCCGCGGTCATCAAAGTATTTGCCAAAACAGGCCACCGCATACGCGGCGGCCATGTTGCAGCAGGGCTTTGAAATTTTGCGGCGCAGTATTTCGTTTTTCACTTCTTGAGAAAAGCTCAAGGCGGTGTTCTCCCTTATTATAGACTTCGGTTCACGTCGCGGTGCTGTACGCTGGGTGCGTAGCCGAGCTTCTTGCAAAATTCACCGATCTTACGCGCAAAGGTGATGGAGCGGTGCTTGCCGCCGGTGCAGCCCACCGCGATCATCAGCTGGCTCTTGCCCTCCTTCACGTAGAGCGGCAGCGCGTATTCGAGCATATACTCATAGCGGTGCAGCAGCTCCTGCGACTCCTCGGAGGCCATGACGTAGTCAACGACCTCCTGATCCAGACCGGTCTTGTGCTTGAGCTCCGGCACATAGAAGGGGTTCGGCAGGCAGCGCACATCGAGCACGAGATCTGCCTCCTGCGGCAGCCCGTACTTGAAGCCGAAGGATACGACCATCAGCTCCATCGGGCTTTCGCCCTTGTCCAGGAACAGGCTGCACACCCGCTCCCGGTTCTGCGCTGCCGAGAGCAGCGACGTGTCAATGACATATTTTGCCTTATCGCGCAGCGGCTGCAGAAGGCGGCGTTCCCGCGCGATGGCCTCGGTGATGGGAATTTTCTCGGCGGCGGCCAGCGGGTGCTGGCGGCGCGTCTCCTTGTAGCGGCGCTGAATGGCTGCATCGTTGGCATCCAGGAAAAGAATATCGTAGTCGATCTTCTTTTCATCAAGGTCGGCCAGCGCCTCCTGCAGCTTTTCAATGCTGCGCACGCCGCGCACGTCCATGACGACGGCGACGCGGTTCAGCTGGTTTTCGCCCTGCAGGGCGAAGTCCACGATACGCGGCAGCAGCGCCACCGGGATGTTGTCAATGCAGAAAAAGCCGATGTCCTCCAGTGCGTTGACAGCCATTGACTTGCCCGCGCCGGAAAGGCCGGTCACGATCAGAAAATTCATCTTCCCCACCGCTCTCTTATTTTACCACGCGAATTTCGCGTTCCAGCACAAAGCCGGTCCTGGCCTCAACAATTTGCCGGACCTGCTCGGTCAGTGCGACCACGTCGGCGCAGGTCGCGCCGCCGCGGTTGATGACAAAGCCGCAGTGCTTTTCACTGATCTGTGCGCCGCCCACGGTAAAGCCCCGCAGGCCGCAGTCCTCGATCAGCTTGCCCGCAAACGCGCCCTGGGGCCGCTTGAAGGTGCTGCCGGCGCTCGGCCATTCAAGGGGCTGCTTTTCCCTGCGCTTGCCCAGCAGCTCCTGCATACGGGCCAGCACGGCAGCTCCGTCACCGCGGTGCAGCACCACCGTGGCCGATAGGATGCACCAGTCGGGGTTCTGCTCAAAAATGCTCGTGCGGTAGCCCATGGCCAGGTCTGCCGCAGGCAGTGTGCGCAGCTGCAAATCACTGTCAAGGAAGGTCACGCTCTCCAGCACGTCCTTCAGCTCATTGCCGTAGGCACCGGCGTTCATATAGACCGCACCGCCCACCGTACCGGGGATGCCGCAGGCAAATTCCAGACCCGTCAGGCCCAGCGTCTGCGCCTTGCTGCACAGCCGCCCCAGCGTCTGCCCGGCCCCGGCGGTGATGCGCACCACGTCCGTATCAAGGCCGGAGTTTTCCATCCCGGACAGGCCGCGCATGTCAATGACCGCGCCGTCAAACCCGGCATCGTCAAACAATGTGTTGGAGCCGTTGCCGAGCAGGTAGACGCGGACACCGTTTTCCCGGCAGAGCTGCAGGGTGCGGCGCAACTGCTCTGCATCCCGGGGCGTGCACCAGAAGGCTGCCGGGCCGCCGATCTTAAACGTCGTGTGGGGGGCCAGCGGCTCCCCCTGCGCAAAGGGCAGCTGCTGTGCCGTCAGCGCCGCGCAAAGAGCCGTGATCGTCTGTTCCTGCATGGAAACCTCCGTAGTATCAGCGTTTTATCAAATAGAACTGCCCAGTGCGGCAGCGCCGATCACACCTGCATCGTTGTGCAGCTGGCAGGCGCAGATGACCGGGAACTTGCCGGTGGTGATGTTCCGGGTCTCGTTCTCCGCATAGGCGCGGACGGGGGCCAGCAGGACCTCGCCCTGGTTGGACACACCGCCGCCGATGCAGATGACCTCCGGCTCGAACGTGTTGATGACGTTGGCGATGCCGACGCCGACATACTCGATCCAGCTGTCGATGACCTTCCGGGCGGTCTCGTCACCCTTGGCAGCGGCATCAAAGGCCAGCTTGGCGTTGACGTGGTCGATGTCCTGGGTCATCTTCCACATAATGGTGTTCTTGTCAGCCTGCATGGCGGCCTTCGTCTCGCGGGTCAGCGCGCTGGCGGAGGCGTAGCGCTCCCAGCAGCCCCTGCGTCCGCAGGTGCACTGGATGCCGTCCTTGACAATGACGTTGTGACCCATTTCACCGGCGGCGAAGTTGAAGCCGCGCAAAATCTTGCCGCCCAGGATAATGCCGCTGCCGATGCCGGTGCCTAAAGTAATGACGACCGCATCGTTGTACCCCTTTGCACCGCCCGCAATGTACTCGCCGTAGGCGGCGGCGTTGGCGTCGTTCTCGACATAGACCTTGCAGCCGAGCAGGGCCTCGAGGTCAGGGCCGAGGTTCCAGTCGTAATAGCCGAAGTTCGTGTTGAAGCCGACGAAGCCGGTGGTAAAGTTCACGCTGCCGGGCGTGCCGATGCCGACATATTTGATGTCGGCAAAATCGACCTTATTATCCTGGGCCACGGTGCGGCACAGGTCGGCCAGCGCCTTTTCCAGATCCTCCGCCGGGCGCGGCAGCCGGGTGGCCCAGGTCAGCTTGCCGACGATCTCATAATTTTCGTTGACAATACCGGCGGTCATTGTGGTGCCGCCCAGGTCGATACCAATCGTGTATTTGCTCATAACAAAATTCCTCCTACTTCTTCTGCACAGGGCTTGCCGTGCAGTTGTAATTCCTGTACCAGATTTTCCCGCGTCGCGTTCACGATCAGCTCCTGCGGGAACTGCATTTCCTCCAGCATGGCGTAGAGGGCCGTCAGGCCGTGCTGCAGCTGGTGGGTGCTGTGGGCATCACTGTCCACTGAAATATGACAGCCGTTGGCAAGGCAGGCCCGCAGCAGGGCGCGCATATTGGGGATGCCGTCCCTGCGGACGTTGAACGAGTTGCCGTTCAGCTCCACGACCTTGTGATTTCGGGCAAATGCCTTCGTGACAAGGTCGTAGTCATAGTGGTAGTTTTCCTGCTCGGAGTGACCGATAATGTCGACATAGGGGTTCTCGGCCACAGCCAGCCAGAGGCGGTTAGCCTCCCTGCGGGTCAGCAGACCCGGCACGCAGGAGCTATGGATGGATGCGACGACCCAATCCTGCGCTTTGAGCTGGCTTTCCGAAAGGTCCAGCCCGCCCTTGGTGTCCATGACGTTTGCCTCCGCTCCGTAGAGCATGACGACACCGCCGATTTCCCGGGGCATCGCGCTCCAGTTCTGGAAGTGCCAGGCGTGGGGCGAATCCGGCATGGCGGGCGCATGGTCGGTCACAGCCAGCGCGCAGTAGCCGATCTCCTTAGCGGCTGCGGCCATTTCCGTAAAAGTATTGTATGCGTGCGTTGCGCACAGGGTATGCGTGTGCAGGTCTGCGATCATCTGCATGGAACGGAAAAACCTCTTTTATTTTGTAATGTCGTCTGCCAGGCCCAGCTGGGTCAGCAGCTCCTTGGCGGCGTTGTAGCCCATCTCCTTCTGGCGGTTGTTGATGGCAGCCGTTTCCAGAATGACGGCCAGGTTACGGCCCGGCATAACGGGAATGAGCATGCTGGGCACCTTGACACCGAGGATGTCGTAATACTCCGTCTCCAGGCCCGTGCGGTCATAGTTCTTGGTGCGGTCCCAGGGCTCGAGCTGGACGACCATCTCGACCTCGACGCTCGAGCGGACCGAGCCGATGCCGAACACCCGCGCCACGTTGATAATACCGATGCCGCGCAGCTCAATAAAGTGGCGGATGTTGGCGGGCGCGGTGCCCAAAATTTTGCGGTAGGATACCCGGCGCAGCTCAACCGCATCATCAGCAATCAGGCGGTGGCCGCGCTTGACGAGCTCAATGGCCGTCTCGCTCTTGCCGACACCGGAGTCGCCCAGAATCAGGATGCCCTCGCCGTAAACCTCGACAAGCACGCCGTGGCGGGTGATGCGGGGGGCCAGCTCAGTGTTCAGGGTCGTGATGAGCTGCCCCATCAGGGCGGACGTCATCTCGGTGGACATCAGGATCGGTACACCGTACTGCTTGGCAAACTGCATCATTTCCGAAAGCGGCTGCATGCCGCGGGTCAGCACGATGGCCGGCGGCTGGAAGGAGAACAGCTTTTCCAGATGGGTGTTGCGCAGTGAGGTGGACAGCTCATCCAGATAGGACATCTCGGTCAGGCCGATGATCTGGATGCGTTTGCTGTCAAAGTTTTCGTAGTAACCGGCCAGCAGGATGCCCGGACGGTAGACCTCGGTGGCTGTGACCTGAATTTTATCCAGCTCACAGGGGGTGTAGGCAATCGTCAGGTTGGCTTCCTCGGCCAATTTTGCAAGGGAAACAGAGAATTCGGACACAGTGGAACGCCCCTTTCCTAGTTTCAAACATTATTTTCTATTATACCGTACCCGCCCGTTTTTGTACAGAGGGCGCGGGCGCACAATGTTAAAAAAATACCCGCTGTTTTTGTGGAAACAGCGGGCGGAGCTTTATATTTGGGGGCACAGGGCGGCAAGGCCGGTGCGCAGCGTTCTTTGCAGCCAGAGCAGCGCGTGCGCTGCGGCAAATGTTGCGGCCAGATAGACGACAAACAAAAACGCCGTGTCCCGGCGGGACAGCACCGCCAGATCAAAGTGCGCGGCCAGCTCCTGGATCAGAACGTGATGCACAAGGAACACCGCATAGGATATTTTGGCAAGCTGTGCGCCCACCGCGCGGGGCCACGGGCGGTCCAACAGCGGGGCCGCCAGCGCCAGCAGGATGAACACCCCGGCACCGGCCAGCGCACAGGTGATCTTACCGTCCCAGGGCTGTGCCAGCACGGCCCCCGCCAGCAGCAGCGGGGCCAAAATATACCGTGTGCGTCCGGCGAGCGTTAAAAACGTCATGCCGAACAGAAATTCCGGGATATGCACGGCCACAAGCCGCGCGTCCCAGCCCAGCAGGTGCACCGGGATGCAGACCGCCAGCGTCAGCGCCCAGGTCAGCCACGGCCTTTTGCGCAGCCCCCGCTGCAAAAGCGGGAACAGCAGGTATAAAAACAGGATGCTGCCGAGGAACCACTCGCCCACACAGGCAAAGTCTGTTCCGACCCAGCCCGCGGCAACGGCAAAGTTGTCGAGACCCAGAAGCGTCAGCACCAGCGTGACGGTCCTGGCCCCGCCGAAGCTGCCGGGGTGCGCCACAAACCGATAGCTGAACACGACGAACCACGCGAGCCAGAACAGCGGGTAGACAGCCCCTCGCGCGCCTTTTTGTAAAAACTGCGCAGGGGCTCTGCTCCGCCGGGACGGTCAGCGCCAGCGATGCGCCGGACACAATGAAAAACAGCGAGGAGCCGAAATCTCCCAGATAAATGCCCAGCGGCAGCGTGCTGGTAAAGAGCTTGTGCGGCAGTGTAAAATACCCCGTGACCGTCGCGTTGAAATGCACGATCAAGATGCAGATCAGCGCTGCGGCACGGACAAGATCAAGATAAAACAGGCGTTGCTTTTTGATGGGTGGTCTCCCCTTTTACTTTTGCAGTCTGTGCTTGACGAGCCGCCCCAGCTGCTTGGCTACAGCGGCAGGCTGAGCGGCGGCGGTCTCATACTCATTTAAAATATCCGCCCGCGCCGCAGACCGGGTCAGCGGCTCAAAGGCGGCGGCATAGGCACCGTTTTTCTGGGCGGTCAGGGCCAGCTTCCAGGCGTCACGCTGGCTTGTGCAGACGGGGATGCCGTCCGGGAAGGCAGACTCCCGCACAAGCACCCAGCCGCAGTTGGGCGCGGGCGGCGGGTCTCTGCCGACGGGCACGGATATCTCCTGTGCCAGTGCGTCCTTCTCCCGCATCCAGGCGGCGCGGCGGGCGGCGGTGCAGCCCTGCCACAGCGGCAGAGAGGGGCTTAACACCCCAAGCATCGGATTTTTTTCAAACAAAGCAGCAGCTTCTGCCAGCAGTGTGTCCGCGTCGGCGGCTGCCTGCTGGTTATACCAGTCGGTCACGGGGTCCGCGGTGGGCTGTTCGTAATGAAACAGCCGCAGACCCGGCTCGTTCAGGTCGGGCGTTTCCCCTGTCGGTGCGCCGACGGGATAGCACCAGTGCAGGTTTTGGGCAAGGGCTGAAAGCGGCTGTGTTTTTAACAGCGAGACCAGCAGCAGCTCCAGCGGAAAATCCGTATAGGCCGTCACATAGTCGCAGAGCTCCCGCGCGGCGAGGCCGTCCGTGCGGCGCAGTTCATCCGCATAGGGCGTGAACAGGCTGCGCCGTTTGAAAAACGGGCAGCCGCGGTTCGCCAGCAGCTCCCGCGGGCAGGCCATAATGGGGTTTACAAAAACCGGTTTCAGGTCGTCCGTCTGCACGTAGGTATCCCAGGCATAGCCCCTGGCGGCAAAATACGGCGTGAACCGCGTTTCGTGGCGGATGATAGACTGCTCGTAGCTGGTCGGCAGTGCCATTTCCTGCCAGTAGTTCCAGAAATCATCACTGTTGAACAGCCGCGGGCGCACCGCAATAAAATGGGATTGCAGATGCTCGGGCACTGCGCCGCCAAAGCGGCGGCTCTGCATGGCGTAGTGGCGGGTCAGCCCCCAGAAGTCCAACTCCGGGCGGGCGTCCATCGCAGTGAACATCGCCGCCAGTGAGCAGACCGGCCCGGCCAGCGTGTAGTTCATCAGGACGATTTCCTCATACTCGGCCAGCTTCTCCCGGCCCAGAGTCAGCAGAGCCTCCCTGTATGCGCCGACGTCGAAACCGACGTTTTCCCGTTCGATGCGGCCCGCACCGGACTGGCGCACCCAGACGCGGTCCGCCGGGGCAAGCGTGCCGTTGGTGACGAATACGACCCTGCCGTATTTCTGCACAGCCTGTACGGCAATGCGGCAGGCCGTATCGATGCAGCCTGCCGGGTCATAGTGGAAGTAGATGACCAGTCGTTTCATGCGTTGTCAGTCCTCATAGGGGCCTTCGTGGGGGCCAAAGATAGCGCGCTTGGTGTTGATGATGACCTTGTAGGAGCCTGCGGGCAGATTGTCCCGCAGCCAGTTGCGCGCGTGACGGCGGCGGCTGTCGGAGTACGGGCCGTAGTGGCTGAATAGGTGGTGCTTTTTGTAGGCAAAGCCGGTGGCCGAGCTGACCGCACCATAGAAGGTCGTGCAGTCAAACACGCGGGCCAGCGGGCGGATCACGCCGCCCGCGTAGGCCTGCATCGTATCGTTGTGGGTCACGGCGTAGCTTTTGCTCATGACCACTGCCGGGTAGTAGCCCGCGCTCTGGGCCACAAACGGATAGATGCGCTCAATGGCATGGCTGATCGTGCCGTCCTGGGGCAGCGGCTCGGGCGGGAAGTCCGAGTGCTGCCAGCCGTGGTCAAACAGCGGTGCCAGTGCCTTGGGGCGGAACCAGAACACACTGCCGTAGGGCGCAATGGGCGATTTTTCACCGGAAACAGGCACATCGATGCCAAGGTCTTTCATCAGCTTTTTCGTATTCTCAAAGTTCGGGCCCCAGCCGCCGGAGCACATATTCATGAAGTAAAGTCCGTGCGTCGGGTACGGCGGGCAGAGAATGCCGAGGTACGGGTCCTTCTCAAACTCGCACAGCACATTCAGCACATGAGCAGCGTTTTTGCAGACATTCTCATTGCAGACATAGCCAAAGCTCGCGCCGACGCTGCCGGGGCGGGTCTGGATGGCTTTTTTGTCGTGCATGAAGCAGGCGTAGTCATAGTCCCGCAGCTGCGGGGCCAGGTCGCAGAGGAAGGCGCCGACGTCGCGGCCCTGGTTCTCCACCACGGTCACGGTGACGCTGCGGACGTTCAGGTCCGCAAAGGCGGCCTCGATCTGCGGCTTTTTATCAGCACTGCTCGTCGAGATGAAGATATCCGTCTCTGGCGGGAACTTTGCCGCAAACGCCTTGCTGGAATCCAGCATATCCATGAAATACAGGTGCATGGCCAGCGCAATGCGGCGGTTTTGGCGGATGCTCTGTGCCGTTGCCTCGTCCAACACCGTCGGCTCGATGATGCGGGTCAGTGCGAGATTGCGGGTAAAATCGTGCGGGTGCATCGTGCGGATCATGTTCTTCCAGATGAGGTCCATCGGATAGTCCGTCTCGTCCCGCAAATAGTCGTACAGCTCCTGCACCGGCTCACCTGCCGTGTCGTTGAGATAGGCCTCCAGCTCGTGCATAAAGCTGCGTCGCTTGAACAGCGGGCATTTTTTCTCCCGCAATAAAAGCGTCGGGCAGACGAGCAGCGGATAGTCTGTGAAGTCCTTCAGGTCATCGGTTTTCACATAGACATCCCACTTGAAGCCCTTATCCTCAAACTGCTTGGTGAACACAGCCTCATATCGCTGCACCGAGTCGGTGTAGCTCTCGATCATCGGCATGTTGTCCCAGTAGGCCTGCAGCTCCGGGTTCTGCACAAAGCGCCGACGGTAAACGATGAAGTGAGACTGGATGTGTACGGGCAGATAGTTATACAGGTGCTTGCCCTTGAAGGGGTTCGACTTGGCACCGTGGTGGATGGACAGGCCCCAGAAATCGAGGTCCTGGTTCTCCCACATGGCGTCGAACATCTCTTTCAGCGGGCGCACAGGACCCATCAGGGTGGAGTTCGTCATGACGATCTCGTCAAATTCCGAGAGCTTCGCCCAGCCGTAGGAATCCAGCGCGGTCTTGTACGCCCAGACGTCAAGACCCTTGTTCTCGCGCACGATGATGTTGTCGGTAAACTGCGAGAAGGCCGCGCGGCCCTGCTCGCTCAATTTGCCGTTGCAGACAACGACCAGCTCGGTCAGGTTCTTATTCAGGTCGGCAAGGTAGTAGGTGATAAAATCATCCACGTCGCCGTTTTTTTCGTAGAAGAAAAAGATGCCCAATCGTTTCATTGCGTTTTTCCTTTTTGTATGTTATGCACGCTTGCAGGTATCGTTTGCCAGAATGCGGTTGATTTTTGTCGGGTCGCCCCAGGTGCCCGGGCTGTCATACGGACGGTCCGGGAACGCGCCGTAGTCGAGTTTGATCTTGTAGTTCTTGTCGCGCAGGAACTGCTCTACGCGGTCCGCCAGACTCATCGGCTTGCCGGTGCAGACATTGATGATGCCGTTGATCTCCTCCTGCACACTGGCGGCCACGATCATGTTGGCCAACTCGTCCACGTCGATGAAGTCATAGAGGTTGCTGCCGCTCGTGAACGGGAAAGTCTTTTTGCCGTCCTGCTCGGCCTGGGTGATCTTGGCAAAGATCGAGCTGCCGTGCACCTCGTCACCGGTGATATAGTATGCGCGCAGCCAGTGCAGCTTGCAGGGGGAATCCGCCAGCGTCAACATCATGCTCTGGCGCAGGGCGTTCTTGGCAATGCCGTACTGGCTCTGCGGCTTGCAGGGCGTGCTCTCATTGATAGCACCCTCCCAGTAGCCGACCTCGTGCATCGTGCCCATGACGCTCAGGTCCTTCAGGCCGCCGTCAATCAGCGTGTTCAAAAACGTCACATGACTGGACAGGTCCTTCATGTGGGCGGCGGAATTATGGCGGAAGCCGTCACGCCAGGCCAGATGGATGCAGACGTCCGGGCTGCCCAGCTTGCGGTACAGGTCGGCGTCACCGCCGAACAGCGGCACATCGCAGAACTCGGCGCGCTCGTCGACGCCCTTGAAGTTAAAATCCGCCGCAATGACGCGGTAGCCGCGGTCCAGTGCATTTTTTACGACATGGCGGCCAATGTAGCCCGCTGCACCGGTAACAAGAATCGTTTTCATAACTGTTCCTCTCTGACCGGCAGCAGATCGTAGAGCTTCTGCAGCCGCATCTGGTATAAAAGCAGTGCCATTGTTTGTTTTTTATTGTGCCCTGCGTCGTGCAGGGTGTCCAGCAGACTGCCCGGGTACGGGCCAGGGCCTCCCGCAGCGTGCGCCAGGCCTTGCGGCGCAGCACGCCCGGAGCGTGTGCGTCGCGCAACTGGTGCATCAAAAAGGTGACGGCCTGTGCGCGGCGGTCCTTCCAGACGGCCTGCAGCTCCTCCGGGCCGCACCAGCGCTGGGCGGCGTGGAATTCAGCCTCCATCCATGGCTCCAGCGCCCGGATGCGGCCCAAAAGTGCCTGCGCCGTGTGCGCGCAGGAGGTGCTCTGCGCACTCTCAAAATGACGGTAGACGACCTGCGGGATGTAGACCGCCTTGCCGACGCGCCGGTAGGCTGCGGCGTTAAAGACAAAGTCCTCCAGCCCGTAGCTGCACCGCTCATTAAAGCGCAGCCCCAGCAGCGCCGTGCGGCGGTAGAGGGCGTTCCATACAAACTGCGGGCCGCTGTTCTCCAAAAAAGCACCGTAGCTGCCACCGCGGCCCAGCGCTATCGTGCAGGGGCTTCCGGCAGGGTGCGGCTGCTCGGCAAAGGTACCGTCCGGGCGCTGGCGCAGCAGCTCATAGCCGCCGCGCACAAGGTCGGCGCGGGTGTCCTCTGCCGTTTGCAAAAGCAGGCGCAGCGCTCCCTGCCAGAACAGGTCGTCATCGTCACAGAAGGTGATGTACTCCCCGCTCGCGGCCTCCATGCCGCGGTTGCGGGCCGCGCAGATACCGGCATTCTTCTGGGTGATGACGTGGATGCAGGGGTACTCGCTCGCCAGCGCGTGGCAAAGCCGGTCCGTGCCGTCCGTCGAGCCGTCGTTGACGATGATGATCTCGAGCTCCGGCACCTGCTGGGAAAGGATGGATTCCACGGCGGTGCGCAGGGTCGTCTCGGCATTGTACGCCGGGATGATCACGCTGATCTTGGCCATGGGGGGTACCTCCTTTCGCATTTCGCATTATTTTTTCAGTTTCAGATATAATTTTCCGTAAGGCAGCGGCAGCGGTACGGCACGCTGCAAAAAGCCGATCTTCCAGCGTGCCTCTGCAAAGTCACGCCTTGCCTGCCGCGGGTGGGTCAGGTAGTGCGCTGTGTGCTGCGGTGCGGCCAGCGGATAGGTGCCGCCGTCCTCAACCGTCAGGTCACCGAGCAGATTCAGCTGTAAAGCTGTCGGGCTTTCCACCAGCCGCAAAAACGGGGCAATGGCCTGCTGCGGCGGGATGGGCTGGCCGTTCAGCACGCTGTCCCGCCAGGCGGCGGCAAAGCGGCGCACGCCGGATTGGATCTGTGCAATGCGCGGCTCGGCGGGCTGCCTGGCCGTGCGCACACGGACGATGCCCCCCTTCTCCGCGCAGTAGCCCAGCGTGGCCCCGACATCCTGTGAGAGCAGGCGTTCGAGCATCGGCTGACCCGCCCAATACAGGCGCGGCGCGGGCTTGCCGTCAAACAGGAATACTTCTGTTTGGTCGGGCGCAAAGCGGGTGCGCAGCCGGTCATCCGCCGAGAGCTGCAGCCCGTGCAGCGGAAATTGCAGCAGTCGCTCTAACAGCAGCTGCGTTGTACCGCCGCTGCCGATGTCAACAAGGAAATCGCCGGGGCGGATACCCTGCGCAGACAGATAGGCCGTGGCCGCGTCGGCGGCGTCCGGGCGGGGCAGCTGCCGCAAAAAGGCGTGCAGCGCTTCCCTGTCCGGCTGCTTCAAATCAAACTGCCTGTGCGCCAGCTCCGGCGGGCAGGTCGTGCCGCAGTATTCGGTGATCTGCGCACCGGTCAAAGTCTGCCGCGGCAGGGCAGCCAGCACTGTGGCCCAGTCCCCCGCCGCCAGAAACGCCGGAGCCAGGCTGCGGCGGGAGACCTGTAAATAGCCGGTCTCCTCCTGCGGGTAGAGCGTGTGATAGACGTCCCGCATCAGGTACATATCGCGGGCGAGGAAATACAGCCGGGCCTCCGGGCGGGCGGCACGGCGCGCGTGCAGCCATTGGCAGAATGCCGCTGCCAGCGATCCCAGCACGGAAAAGCCGAGCGACTCACCGTCAGATTGCTGCTGCGGCAGACGGTTTTCCACAAAAGCCGCAGCGTTATCCGCAGGTGCGGGCGGCGTCGGCAGATGCCAGGCGGTGATGCCCGCCAGCGCGGCCCCGGCCACATCGGCGCGCCAGCTGTCACCGATGAAAAGCAGCTGCTTTGCCATGAGGCCGGTTTCCTGCAAAAAGCGCTTGAACAGTCTGCCGCTGCGCTTCTGCACGCCGTAAGTACAGGAGACAAAGCCGCCGTCAAAGCAGGGATAGCCGCAGCGGCGCAGCATCGCGTCGATCTGCGTCTGCGGCAGGTACATATCGGAGATATAGTAGAGCTTTTTCCCTTGCTTTTTAAGCGTTTGCACCGCATCCAGCACGGGCTTGTTCGCCGCACAGGCGGCCAGCTCTGCAGCACACTCCGCCGCTGCGTCATAGCGGGCAAGGCAGGGGCGGGCGTAGATTTCAGCCAGCGTTACTTCCCTGCTTTGGGCGGCGCGGGCCTCACGCTCGGCCCGGATGCGGGCAGCGTAAAAATCGTCGCCCATCAGGCGGAAAAGTCCTGTCGGCACAGCAACGTCGCGCTTTATAAGCGTGTCAAACACGTCAAAGGCGACGGCGTCAAAGTGCGCAGCTTTATGGCAAATTTGTTTTGTCAGGTTCATGGCAGGTACGGTATCTGCGGGCGGAACCGCACCCCGGCGGCAAAGCCCTTCCAGATGATTTTTATGCGCTCGGCGCGGCAGCCCTGCCTGTCGCGCAGGACCTGTACGGTGTGCCAGCTGTCCTTGGCCAGCAGCCATAGCCAGCCGGACAGTCCCTCCCGGCGGTAGAGCACCACATCGTTGCGGTAAAAATAGCGGTAGCGTGCCCAGCGGGCGGGCACATCCCTGGCAATGTTCACGACGCCGGGGTTCTGCATGGCGTGCACGACCCGGCTGGCCGGGATGACATAGCAGGGCTTTGCGCGGGAAATGCGGCGGGTGTACTCCCAGTCGTCAGACCAGATGAAGAACTCGGCAATCGGCAGGCCGAACTGCCGCACGGCTTCGGTGCGCAGGAACAGCGAGACAAAGCTCGCCATCACGGCGGGAATCTCCGCTGCGTCGAAGCCGTCAATATCGCGGTACATCGTTTTCCGCTGCAGGTTCATCGGCTGGTCGGTGCCGTCCGGGGCGAGTGCCCTGCTGGACAGCCAGCCGCAGCCGTCGCCGTGGGCGGCATCGGCGGCCAGCAGGGCGGCCAGCGCGTCCGGCTCGGGCAGCGTGTCGTCGTCCATGATCCAGACGGCCTCACACCCCAGCTCCGCCGCGGCGCGGATGCCGTAGGCAAAGCCGCCCGCACCGCCGAGGTTTTTCCCCGGATTGCGGCAGACCAGCCCCGGCATTGCCAGCGTCTTTATATAGTCCGCCGTGCCGTCAGTGGACGCATTGTCCACCAGCAGCACCGTGAAGCCCTGCACGGTCTGGGCACGCAGGGCGGCCAGGCATTGCTTCAGCAGCGGCAGACGGTTGTAGGTCACGACGATGGCCGTGACATTTCTTGCGTCAAGCATCTTTTTTCGGGAAGAATTTGCGCTTGAGGAAGGCTGTGCCCTTGTGCAGCCAGTTCTGGTGCTCCATGTAAACGATGCTCAGTTCCTCAAAGCTGATGTTGTTCGTGGTGAGCCATGCGTCCAGCAGACGCTCGCTCACAAAGCCAAAGACCCGGCGGTCATTGACCGTGTAGCCCGTCATGTCCAGCTCCCGCTCGAGCTCAAACAGAATGTCGAACAGCCAGGTGCAGTAGTGCTGCAAAAGTTCCTTCTTCATGACGAACATGTTGAAGTGGTGGCCGTGGGTCTTGGACATATACAGGTCATACGCGGGCAGGTACTCGGGGCATTTGCGCGCAATGATGGCGCGGGTCACCTCCAGATCCTGCTTGTGATGGGCGTGGATATACTGGGTGTAGTTCGTCTCAATAAAATAGTGGCGCTCCTTCGGCAGGACGACGTTCGTCGTAGCCAGAATGCTGCAGAGCTCCTCATGGCTGATGACACGCGACTTCTTGTCCGCAAAGCGGCTTTTGCGGCGGCTGGCAAAATAGCGGCGGTAATGCACGATGCCGATATAATCGGAATCGATGTTGTGCGCCGCCCAGTACAGGCCCGTCAGCTCGCAGAAATTTGCGTTGCGCTCCGAGATATTGTCGCCGGTATCATCGCCGATATAGCCGCAGGCCGGGTGGACGGCATGGCCCATCTGTACCGGAAGGTACATCGGGTCATCCGGCACCCAGTACGGTTTATGCGTTGCTACGATAATGGTGGTCTGCAATGTGTTCTACCCGCCTTACATACTTTCCTATACTCTTTTTCCTGGTAAGCTTGCTAAACCTATAGTATAGCGCTTTTTGGCAGGAATACAAGTTACAGAACGGTAAAAAGGTCATTCGCCCTCGTTTTCAAAGGTTTCCTGCTCCTCGGCCAGCTTTTCCCACTCGTCGTAGAGCTCCTGCTGGTGGAAGCGAGTGTCGTCAAGCTCGTCGCATTTGTCGCGCAGCAGCAGGTGGTCGCGCAGGACCTCGGGGTCGTTGATCTCATTTTCCAGCTCGACAATATGCGCACCCAGCTCCTCGATCTCGCTTTCCACCTTTTTCAGGCGGGCGCGGACCTCGGCGCGGCGCTTGCGCTGCTCCTTGCCGTATGCCTGCTTTTTGGCAGTGTCCTCGGTCTTTTGCTGCTCCTGGGTTTTACCGGCATCACGGTTTTGCAGGGCGGCAAAGTTCGGGTAAAACGTCGCTTTGCCGTCCTCCAGGTACATGATCGGGCAGCCCAGCGTCTGCATCAGGTAGCGGTCATGGGTGACGAGCAGCAGTGTGCCGGTGTAGGCTGCCAGCGCCTGGGTCAGGCTCTCGCGCATGTAGATGTCCAGGTGGTTCGTCGGCTCGTCCAGGAACATCAGGTTCGGGCGCTCGAGCGCCAGCTCGGCAAAGCGCAGGCGGGCCAGCTCACCGCCGGACAGCGACGCACAGTCCTTAAAGACCTCCTCGCCGCGGTAGCCGAAGCGTGCCAGATGGCTGCGGACCTCGAGCTCGGTAAAGCGCGGGTACTGGTTCCAGATGGCATCAATGACGCGGCCTGCGCGGCGGGCCTGCTGCTGGGTGAATACGCCCGGCTTGGCGCCGCTGCCCAGGCGGACCATGCCGCCCGACGGACGGCGCTTGCCGTCCAGCACCTGCAAAAGCGTGGACTTGCCTGCGCCGTTGGGACCTGCAATGACGAGCTTGTCCCCGCGGTGAACGACGTAGTCCAGGGCGTCGATGAGGGTGCGTTCACCGATATGGACGCTCAGATTCTTCATGATGACCAGCTCGTCATAAGGCTCAATGTCGTACTCAAAGCGAAAGTTCAGCTCCCACGCCTCGGTGGTCGGGGCCTCGACGATCTCGAGCTTTTCCAGCTGCTTGCGGCGGCTCTGGGCCATCTTCGTCGTGGAGGCGCGCACAAGATTGCGGTCCACATAGTCCTGCAATTTGGCAGCTTTTTCTACAGCGGCGTCATGCAGCTTCTGCTGGCGCTCGTCAGCAGCCTCGCGCTGGGGCAGATAGGCCGAGTAGTTGCCGCGGTAGGTCTTGATGCTCTTGCCGCGCAGCTCCCAAATGCGGGTGCAGACGGCGTCGAGGAAGTAGCGGTCATGGCTGACAACGAGCACCGCACCGCGGTAGGCTTTCAGATAATTTTCGAGCCACTCCATCGTTTCCAGGTCCAGATGGTTCGTCGGCTCGTCCAGGATCAGCAGGTCGGGGCGCTCCAGCAGCAGCCGTGCCAGACGCAGCCGGGTCTGCTCACCGCCCGAAAGCACGCCCGCCAGCTTTGTCCAGGTGTCGGCGGGAAAGCCCATGCCGTTGAGCACCTTTTTGATCTGGGTGTCCATGTTATAAGCGTCCATCGCGTCGATGACAGCGGTGCAGTGGGCGATCTTTTCGGTCAGTTCCGCATTGTGCGGGTCTGCGGCCAGCTGCTTTTGCAGCGCGTCCATCTCCTGCATGGCGTCAAGCGCCGGGGTAAAGACCAGCCGCATTGTGGCATAGATGTCCAGTGACGGGTCCAGCCGGGCGTTCTGCTCAAGGTAGCCGGTGGTCACGCCGGTGCCGAACGCGGCATCTCCGGCGTCGGGCAGGCTCTCGCCGCAGAGGATCCGCAAAAGCGTCGTCTTGCCGGTGCCGTTGGCACCGATGATGCCGATACGATCCCCGCGCTCGACACCTGCATTTACATCACGCAGTACCTCGTGTTCGCCGAAGCTCTTGCCTAAGTTTTGAAGTTCCAACAACATAGCGGTACATCCTCAATTCCAAAATGATGCCGCCGCCTGACAAACGGGCAGCGGCAGTGCGCCCTTGCCTTACAGCAGGGCTTCGTTGCTATGGCGGCGGTTGCGCACGCCAATATTTTCCAGCTCCTCCGGCTCCATCACGATGCGGTAGAGCTCCTCATAGGAGCTTACCGTATATTTGGGCGTGATGCCGGACTTGTTTTCAAGATTGCCGGGGTTGAACCAGCAGGTATCCACACCGGCGTTCAGGCCGCCCTTGATGTCGGCCAGCAGATCGTCACCGACCATCAGCACACGGCTCTTGTTCGTGATGCCGAGGTCACGGAAGGCGTGCTCAAACAGCTTGGCGCTGGGCTTGGCCGCGCCGACCTTCTCGGAAATATAGATGCCGTCCATGTACCTGTCGATGCCGGAGGCCGCAATGCGGGACTCCTGCACGGCAATGCCACCGTTCGAGACGAGGGCCAGCGTGGCTACCTCGCTCAGCTCCTCCAGCGCGGTCAGTGCGCCGGGCAGCAGGTCGGCATGGGTCGCCAGCAGCTCCTCATAGCGGTCATTCATGGCCTTGCCCTTGCCGTTGTCGGGCAGCTGCATGGTCTGCATGAAGCGGGAGAAGCGGATCTGGAACAGTTTCTGCTTGTTCAGCTGGCCTTTGGCCAGCGAGTCCCACAGCTCGCGGTTGACCTTGTGGTAGGTATCATAAGCAGCCTCGTCGTGGGGCAGCTCGTACTCGGCGAGCATATCGGTCAGGGCCTGGCGCTCTGCGGCGTCAAAGTCCAAAATCGTATTGTCGACGTCCAGCAGGACGCAGGTATAAATTGCCATCTTTGTAACCTCGTATGCTTATTGCGGTGTGGAATCGGCGGAGGTCGGCTCCGGCATCGGCGTGGGCACAGCGGTGGGTTCCGGCGTAGCCGCGGCGCTGACAGTCAGCACAAAGACGCTGTCCGCACCGTTGTTGACTGCGTGGATGTGGTAGGTGCCTGGCTCGTTGGCCGTGAAGGTCACCTGCGTGCCCGTTGTGCGCCAGGAGGTCTCCTCGCAGCCCCAGAGCGTGTCGCCGCTGCCGTTTTCCACGGTAGCCGTCAGCGTCGTACTCTGGCCTGCGGTCAGCGTGCCGGTGCCGCTGATGTTGATCGTGGTGGCCTCGGCCTCCACGGTGACGATCAGCTGTGCCGTCGAGAAGGTGCCGTTGATCTCAATGCCCGCCTTGATCGTGTAGGTCCCGGCGGCATCGGGCTTGAAGGTCAGGCTGCTGCCGTTCTTCTCCATCTCATCGTTGATGGACCACTGCACGTTCGCGGCGTCGTAGGCCTTGTTGCCCAGCTTGACCGCGGCATTGACAGTCAGGCTCTCGCCCTGCTTGATCGTCGTATCGCCCTTGTCCAGCGTCAGCTCGACGCGGGCGTCGTTGAACATGGCCTTGACGGAGATGTCCTTGGTAATATTGTCATAGCGGGTCGCGGTGGTGACGCCGTCGCTCCACTTGTAGAACACAAAGCCCTCCGCCGCCACTGCCGTGACGTTGACGCTTGTGCCGGAGTCGGCCTGAATTTCGACACTGGACACGCCGGTCTGGCCGTTGCCGGTCAGCGTGCCCTTGGCGCTGTCCTCGACCTCATAGCTGGCCGTGAACTTCGTCGGCGTCGAGGTCGGCACCGGCGTGTTGCTGCCTGCGGAGGCCGACGCACGCTGCGGGATGTCCGACGTGTCGGGGCGGCTGTCCATCGTATTGCAGGCGTGGCTCTTGGCGTACTCCAGCAGGGCGCGTGCGCCGGAGGTGCTGAAACCGTTGGATTCAAAGTAGGTGCCCTCGCCGTAGCCGCGGGTGTTTTTAAGGGCCTCGGCGGTGTTCAGGTACTTGAAGCCCAAATCGCTGCTGGCCGCCGCAATGGCCTGGTTGAACTGGTCAATGCGGGTCTGGGTCTCGGCAGCGTTCGTGCTGTCCTCGGTAACGGGCGGGATGCCCACCGCGATGATGTCGCAGTAGGCGTAGGCCGAGCGGATGCTCTGCAGGAACTGCTTGTAGTCGGCAATGAAGGAGTCCACACTGACCGAGCCGTCCACATCGTTCGCGCCCAGCATCACAAAGACGCGGCGGGCCTTCATCTTGGGGATGGCCTGCGGGATCGTGTAGCTGCTGGCGTCCGATGCAAAGTTTACGCAGGAGGTGGACAACGCCTTGGAAATCTGCAATCCCTCCTGCCCGACAAACTGATTCAGCGTGATGCGGGTGTCCTTCTGCAGCGTCACGGCGTACTGGTCACCCGCAAAAACGCTGGCCGTAATGTAGGCGTCATCCGCCGCGCTCTGCGGCAGGATGGAATCCAGCGTCGTATCCAGCGGGTAGGCGTCCGGGTCGTAGGAATCCTTCCCGCCTGCAAACAGGCCCAGCTTCGTCGGCAGCACCCATGCCGCCAGAATGCTCATCACAACGGCCAGCGCGCACAGCGCCAGCACCACACACGCTTTGCGCTGTGTCGGGCTCAGGCCTTTTTTCTCCTCATTACGTTCTCTGCTCATCGGGAACGGCAACCTCCTTAATTATCGAAAGCGGGCGTACCCATGGCCACAACCCACCTAGTATACATAGTATAGATTATATCATATTTGCCGGGCTTTGAACATGGTTTTCAAAAAATTGTCACGTATTACAATTTTATTACAAGCAAAAAGCCCGGGATTTGACATCCCGGGCAAAATTGGGTTCGATTTCAGGAAAGCAGCATTCTGTCGTTGGCAAACTCGCCGTCGCTGACCTGCTCAAAGCGCTGCAGCAGGTCACTGACCTGCAGGTTCTTCTTTTCCTCGCCGCGCACATCGTAGATGACGTGGCCCTCGTACATCATGATCAGGCGGTTGCCGTACTTGATGGCATCCTTCATGTTGTGGGTGATCATCAGGGTGGTCAGGTGGTTTTCCTCGACGATCTTCTCGGACAACGTCAGCACCTTGGCCGCGGTCTTGGGGTCAAGGGCGGCGGTGTGCTCGTCCAGCAGCAGGAGCTTGGGCTTTTTGAGGGTCGCCATCAGCAGCGTGACAGCCTGGCGCTGACCGCCGGAGAGCAGGCCGACCTTGCTGGTCATACGGTTTTCCAGCCCCAGATCCAGCGTTTTGAGCAGCTCGTAGTATTCGTCTTGCTCCTTCTTCGTGATGCCGATCTTGAGCGTGCGGGCAAGACCCCGGCGGGCCGCCAGGGCCAGGTTCTCGTCGATCTGCATCGTCGCGGCGGTGCCCATCATCGGGTCCTGGAACACGCGGCCAATGTACTTGGCACGCTGGTGCTCGGACAGGCGGGTCACATCCTTCCCGTCAATAATGATTTTGCCCATATCCACCGGCCAGACGCCCGCGACGGCGTTCAGCATCGTGGATTTGCCCGCGCCGTTGCCGCCGATGACCGTGACAAAGTCGCCGTCCTCCAGTGTCAGATCCAGTCCCTTCAAGGCGACCTTCTCATTGACGGTTCCTGCATTGAAGGTCTTGTATACATTCTTGATCTCAAGCATTGTCCTTGCCTCCCTTTTTCACGGGTACTTTGGTGAAATATTTGCCCTTCCAGTACGGGATGGTCAGGAACACGGCCACGACCAGCGCGGTCAGCAGCTTGAGGTCATCGGTGGACAGACCCATGCGCAGCACGAAGTTCATAACGATGTAGTAGATGATCGCGCCGATGACAGCGGCGGTCAGCTTGAGCGCAAAGTTGCGGAAGATCTTGCCGAAGATGACCTCACCGATGATGACGGCGGCCAGACCGATGACGATGGCGCCGCGGCCCATGTTGATGTCCGAGAAGCCCTGGTACTGGGACAGCAGAGCGCCCGCCAGCGCCACAAGGCCGTTGGAAACCATAAGGCCGAGCACGATGGTGACGTTCGTGTTGATGCCTTGGGCGCGGGCCATGTGCTGGTTTGCGCCGGTAGCGCGCAGCGAGCAGCCAAGCTCCGTGCCGAAGAACCAGTACAGCACACCGATCAGGGCCGCGCAGAAGATGAGCAGCACGAAGATCGGGTTGTTGAGCGCCAGTGCGCGGACATAGCGGGCCGAGACCAGCAGGCTGTACTTGTCCACACTGATGGGCAGGTTTGCCTTGCCGCCGCCCGTGCCGGTGCCCATGATGCGCAGGTTGACAGAATACAGCGCCAGCTGGGTCAAAATACCGGCCAGAATTGCCGGGATGCCGCAGGCCGTGTGGAACAGACCCGTGACAAGGCCCGCCAGCATACCGGCCAGCGTGGCTGCCACAAGGGCGACGCCCACAGGCACGCCGTTGAGCACCAGCACCACGCAGACCGCGCCGCCCGTGCCGAGGGAGCCGTCAACGGTCAGATCGGCCACATCCAGAATGCGGTAGGTAATGTACACGCCGATGGCCATGATGCCCCAGATGAGGCCCTGTGCCACAGCGCCGGGCATGGAGTTTACCAAAGAGGTCAGGAAATCCATAAAAACATCCTCATTTCGTAAAGCACCAAAACAGCGGGGAAAGAGAGTAACCTCCCCCTCCTCGCTGTTATGATGATTTTCAGTCGCTGTTCAGTTCAATCAGCCGATAGCCACGTAGTCGGACGGCGGGGTGATGCCCAGCGCCTCGCAGTTGGCGGCGTTGTACTTCTTGGTCACGTTCGGAGCGAACTCAACGGGCATCGCAGAGACGTCCGCACCGTCCGCGAGGATCTTGGCGGCCATCTCACCGGTGGCGTAGCCGAGGTCGTAATAGCTGATGGAGAGCGTTGCAACGCCGCAGCCGGCGCAGATGCCTTCCTCACCGGCCACAACGGGGACCTTGGCGGGGATGACAACGTTTGCGATGGCCTCGGTGTTGGAGGCTGCGGTGTTGTCAGTGGGGATGTAGATGACGTCGGAGTTATCGGCGGCAGTCTGGGCCACGGAGGTGACGTCGTTCGTATCGGTGAAGGCATAGCGGGCAACGGTGTAGCCCTCCTCGGTCAGGTAGCCTTCAATGACATCGCACTGGTAGACGGAGTTCGGCTCTGCACTGCAATAGAGCAGACCGACGCTCTTGGCATCCGGGAAGAGCTCCTGGATCATGGCTGCCTGCTGGTCCAGCGGAGCCAGGTCAGAGGTGCCGGAAATATTGTTGCCGACAGTGCCGGTCCAGTCGCTGATGTCCAGCGCGGTGGCGTAGTCAGTGATGGAGGTTCCCAGCACCGGGATGTCGGCAGTCGCCTGTGCGGCGGCCTGCAGCGGTGCGGTGGCGTTGGCCAGGATCAGGTCAACACCGTTGGAGACAAAGCCATTCACAATGGTGGCGCAGTTTGCGGAATCGCCGGAGGCGTTCTGCTCGTCAAATTTAACGCTGCCCTCGCCCAGCTTCTCGACCAGAGCATCCTTGAAGCCCTGAGTAGCGGCATCCAGCGCTTCATGCTGGACAAGCTGGCAGATACCGATGTTATAGACCTTGCCATCTGCAGCGGCGGTGCTGTCAGCAGTGCTTGCAGCAGCCTCGGTGCTGGAGGCGGTGTCCGCAGCAGAAGCGGCGGTGTCAGTGGATGCGGTGGAGCCGCAGGCGGCCAGACCCATGGTCATGGCGGCTGCCATCATAAGGGAAACTGCTTTTTTCATGTCTATTCCTCCATAGTACCTGCTGCGCAACCTTTTTGTTTCAGGTGTACACCCGCGTCTCCTCACGCGGGTCCCTCCTGCGCAGCCGGTTTAGTGCTTTAAAGTATAGCACACTTCACCGATTTAAAGCAAGCGCAAATACGTATAATGCATTGTGCAATTTGCGTCGTTTTTTGGTTATATTGACGAATTTCCAAATTGATGCCCGTAGGGGCGGGTCCCATATCCGCCCGCGGTAGTTACCGCAGGCTGCGCGAGTACATATAGAATGCGCCCCTGCGGAGGCAAACAAAAAGCCCCAGCTTGCAAATAAGCTGGGACAACTTTCGGTTTTATTCCGCAAAGCAGGCGTTTTCCGCCTTGGCGATCAGCTCCACAAAGCGGTGGGGGTTGCTGGCTGTGCGCAGGCTTTCCACAAGGTCGCTGCGGCTCAGAAGGTTTACGAGCCGCGCCAGGATCTGCAGATGCAGGCTCTCACTGCCCGGCGGAACAGCGATCATGAACACAAGATCCACAGGTTTCCCGTCCGGTGCGCCCCAGTCAACACCGCGGCGCAGCAGCAGCGCCGAGATGCCCGGTGCGGACACGCCCGCGTTGCAGGCGTGGGGCAGCGCAATGCCGCCCCCGATGGCCGTTGTGCCGCCGAACGTTTCCCGGTAGCTGACCGCATTGTAGTAGGCATTGCCGTTGGTGATAACGCCGATGCCCTCCTGCAGCTCGACCAGAATGCCGAGCGCGTCGGCAGAGTTATCGATCTTTTGCATAGAGCAGTACGCCCTTTGGGGTTCATCAGTTTCGCTGACCTTCATCGTCAAACCTCACGTCCTTCGGCCCTGCCGATCAGGCTGTACAGATACTCCCCCACTGCGCCCTCGGCGCAGGTGCAGGTCGTCACATGGTCGGCGGCAGCCTTGACCTCTGCCGGTGCGTTGGCGACAGCCACGGCGTAGCCGGCCTCCCGCATGATCTCCAGGTCATTGTAGTAATCACCGATAACGACGGTGTTCTTCATGGATTTGCTCATGAGGGCGCACAGGTCATGCAGACCGCTGGCCTTGCTGACGCCGCTGGGCATGATCTCTAAGTAAATGCTGTTCGTGGCCAGGAAGTAGTTTTCCCGCCCGTAGTACCGCGTCTTGGCGTACTGGCCCAGCTTGCGGATGCTCTCCGGGTCGGAGGCAAAGACGACCTTGACCCAGCCGTCAGGCACGCTCTCCACCGGGCAGGCAATGCTGCCGAGGTGCTCGTCCACCTGATGGGCGTGGGTCACCTCATTGGCATGGATGACGAACATCTCGCCGTTTCCGGCCATGACCTCCACGCCTATATGCGGGAACTTGTTCAGGATGTCAAGGATGGCCGTCGTCGCCTGCTCGCGGTTCAGCGTCGAGCGGTGCAGCACCGACTCGGCGGAGAAATCATACAGCAGCGCCCCGTTGCAGGAGATGGCCGGCAGCGACAGGCGGATGTTCCCCAGCGCCGCGCGGATGGACTCCGGCGGGCGGCCCGTTGCCACCGTGAAAAGCCCCCCATGCCGGTGTACAGCTGGATGACCGCGCGGTTGCAGGCGGGGATGCCCTCCTTGGCCGTCAGCAGCGTATTATCCATATCACAGATCACAAGGGTATCGCTTAGGGGTGGTTTCATGCGCGATGTTCCTTTCTTAACCGTGTCAGAAACTCTGTAAAATAGGGCGGCAGGGGCGAATCAAACTGCATCCACTCCCCTGTCCGCGGGTGGACAAAGCCCAGCTCCTTGGCGTGCAGGCACTGGCCGTTCAGCGATTTGATGCAGTTTTTGGGGCCGTACACAGCATCCCCTGCCAACGGATGCCCCGTCGAGGCCATGTGTACACGAATCTGATGGGTGCGCCCGGTCTTTAATTTGCACGCAATGTACGTGAAATTGCCGCAGCGTTCCAGCACCTGCCAGCCCGTGTAGGCATACTTGGCCCCCGCCGCGTTCTCGGCCAGAACGGCCATTTTCTTGCGGTCCCGCGGGTCGCGTCCGAGCCACTTTTCCACAAAGCCCTCGTCCTCCTTGAGGTTACCGTACACCACGGCATGGTAGACGCGGTGGATGCTGTGTACGCTCATCTGGGCGCTGAGCGCCTGATGGGCGGCATCGTTTTTGGCAACGACGAGAAGGCCGCTTGTGTCCTTGTCAATGCGGTGGACGATGCCCGGGCGGATGGCCCCGCCGATGCCAGACAACTGCCCCGCGCAGTGGTAAAGCAGCGCGTTGACGAGCGTGCCGTCCGGGTTGCCGGGGGCCGGGTGCACGACCATGCCCTTAGGCTTGTTGACAACGAGCAGGTCGTCGTCCTCGTACACAATGTCCAGCGGGATGTTCTGGGGCCGGGCCTCGATGGGCTGCGGGTCAGGCAGGTCGATGGCGTAGACTTTGCCGGGTGCCACCTTATCCTTTTTGTTGACGGGCGCGCCGCCGCAGGTCACAAGCCCCTGCTCGATCAGATTTTGCAGCGCACTGCGGGACAGCGTCGGGCACTGCCCGGCCAGCCAGGCGTCCAGGCGTCCGCTGTCGCCGGGGGCTGCGGTAAGCTCAAGCCGCTCCATCTTCGTCCGCCTTTGGCTCTGCGGTCTTATCCTTTTTGAAAGAGTCCAGCAGCACGGCGAGCATCAGCAGGCCGACGCCGACACAGACGCAGATGTCCGCAAAATTGAAGATGGCAAACCGCATGAACAGCACATTGATGTAGTCCACGACCACACCGTTGAGCACGCGGTCAATGAGGTTGCCCACGCCGCCGCCCAGTACCAGCGTCCAGGCTGCGCGCTCTGTCAGCGGCATTTTGCGCACGAACAGCATGATAAGGACAGCCAGCAGCATGACCGACGTCATACCGATGAGCAGTCCCTGCTTACCGGCCAGCATCGAAAACGCCATGCCGTCATTCAGGCAGTAGCGCAGCTCCACAACGCCGGGCAGCACGTCCATGCTGCCCACCGGCAGCAGCGCCGCCGTGGCCCAGTGCTTGATGAGCTGGTCAATGACGACCAGAATGGCCGCTCCTGCCAGCGATAACAAACCAGAAATCATACAACACCTTATCCGAAAAAATCAGCGGTGCTTAAACGTATAAGCACCGCTGACGGTAGAGTAAATTTACTGCTTCAAGACCTTAGCGCAGCGCGGGCAGAGGCCGTCCTCACCGACGGTGGTCTCGTACTTCCAGCAGCGCAGGCACTTGTTGCCAGCCGCATGGGCAGCGCTGACGCCGAGACCCTCGACCAGGCCCTTGACGCCGCCCTCACCCTCGACAAGGTCAACGTGGGAGACGATGAACAGGTCAGCCAGCTCATCCATCGGGATGGCGTTCAGGAAGTCGTAGACCTCCTTGCTGCAGTACAGCGTCAGACCGGCCTCCAGCGCAGAGCCGATGACCTTATCGGCACGGGCCTGCTCCAGCACCTTCTTGACGTCGTCGCGGATGGCCATGATGCGGTCCCACTTAGCTTCAAACGCCTCATCGGCGGCAGCCTTGGCCTCGGGCATCTGCTCAAAGACAACATAGTCCTTCATGCCGTCCAGCTTCGGGATGTAGCTCCAGATCTCCTGGCTGGTGAAGCACAGGATGGGTGCCAGCAGCTTGGTGAAGTCGACCAGGATGCGGTACAGCGCGGTCTGGGCACAGCGGCGTGCGTGGTCATCTGCGCAGTACAGACGATCCTTGATGACGTCCATGTAGAAGTTGGACATATCAATGACGCAGAAGTTGTACAGCGCGTGGTAGGCACGGCTGAAGTCGTAGTGTTCGTAGGCATCGCGCATGGTGGCGGTCAGCTTGTTGCAGGCCTCGAGTGCCCAGCGGTCGATCTCGAACAGCTGGTCATCATCGACCATATCCTTCGCAGGATCAAAGTCGCTGATATTGCCCAGCATGAAGCGGGCCGTGTTGCGCATCTTGCGGTACGCCTCGGACAGCTGGCGGAAAATTTCCTTACCGGCGCGGACGTCGACGGTGTAATCGCTGGAAGCGACCCACAGACGGATGATGTCAGCACCGTAGTCGCGGATGATCTCACTGGGCTCCATGCCGTTGCCGGCGGACTTGTGCATCTGCTTGCCCTGGGCATCGACGACCCAGCCGTGGCACAGGACCTCGCGGTACGGGGCCACACCCTGGGTGGCGACGCTGGTCAGCAGACTGGACTGGAACCAGCCGCGGAACTGGTCGGCACCCTCCATATACATGTCAACGGGCCAGCGCAGCTCGGGGCGCTCACGGCAGACAGCGCTCCAGGTGGAGCCGGAGTCGAACCAGACGTCCATGATGTCGGGGTCCTTCTCCCAGTCGGAGGCACCGCACTCGCAGACCTCGGTCTTGGGCAGGATGTCGTTGGCATCGTACTTGTACCAGGCGTCGCTGCCCTCCTTGCGGAACAGGTCGGACACAGCCTTGATGGAGGCATCGGTGATATGGTACTTGCCGCACTTCTTGCAGTAGAATACCGGGATGGGCACGCCCCAGACGCGCTGGCGGCTGATGCACCAGTCACTGCGGTCACGGACCATACCGGCCATGCGGTCATGGCCCCACGCCGGCTGCCAGTGCACGCTGTCAATGGCCTTGTAGACGTCCTCCTTGAAGGCGTCGATGGAGCAGAACCACTGCTCGGTAGCACGGAAGATGATGGGATGATGGCAGCGCCAGCAATGCGGGTACTGGTGGGTGATGTGCTGCACACCCATCAGATGGCCGCTCTCCTTGATGTGCTCCAGAATGACCTTGTTGGCGTCCCAGACCTTGAGACCGGCAAACTTCTCGCCCGCCTCGGCGGTCAGGCGGCCTGCATCGTCCACGGGAACGACAACGGGAACCTGCGGATAGTGATTGACGCAGACCTCAAAGTCCTCAACACCATGGCCGGGAGCGGTGTGGACGCAGCCCGTGCCGCCTTCCAGCGTGACGTGGTCGCCCAGAATGACCAGACCCTTGCGGTCAAGGAACGGATGCTGATACTGCATGAGCTCGAGCTCACTGCCGAGAACAGTCTCGGGCAGGACCTCGTACTCGTCGATATGGCAGCCCTTCATCGTGGACTCAACGAGCTCGCGGGCCATGATGTGGTAGGCGTCACCGATCTTGACGAAGGCATATTCCAGATTGGGGTTCAGGCAGGTCGCGACGTTGGCGGGCAGCGTCCAGGTGGTGGTCGTCCAGATGACGATCCATGCCTTGTCCAGCGGGATGTTGTGCTTGGCCAGCACGCCGTTGGGGTCGTCGGTCAGCTTGAAGCGGACATAGATGGAATCGCACTCGTCCTCGGCGTACTCGATCTCAGCCTCGGCCAGGGCGGTGCGGTCCTCGGGGCACCAGTACACGGCCTTCATGCCCTTGTAGATGTAGCCCTTCTTGGCCATCTCGCCGAAGATCTCGACCTGGCGGGCCTCAAACTCGGGGCGCAGGGTCAGGTAGGGGTTCTCAAAGTCACCCTGCACGCCCAGACGCTTGAACTGCTCGTTCATGACGCCGATGTGCTCGGTGGCAAACTCCTTGCAGATCTGGCGCAGCTCCAGCTTGGAGACACCGGCCTTCTTGTCGCCGAGGGAGCTCAGCGCCTTCAGCTCAATGGGCAGACCGTGGGTGTCATAGCCGGGCACGTAGGGTGCCTGGAAGCCGGACATGTTCTTATAGCGGATGATGATGTCCTTGATGATCTTGTTCAGGGCCGTACCCATGTGGATATTGCCGTTGGCATACGGAGGGCCGTCGTGCAGGATGTACTGCGGCTTGCCCTCGTTGTTCTTAATCATCTGCTCATAGACATGGTTCTTCTCCCAGTCCTCGAGCATTTTGGGTTCCTTCTTCGGCAGACCGGCCCGCATTTCAAACGAGGTCTGCATCTTATGGATGGTGTCGTTGTAGTTCTGCGCCAAAGTTTCCTACTCTCCTCTATTTATTGGATTCTTTAGTTATATCACATCGGGCGTCAGCTGTCAAAGTCAACGCCTTCAAAGTTATCGAACGCCGGGGAATTCAGCTCCTCCTGCGGTTCGTCACTTGCCTTTTTGCGGGTCGTGCGCCTGGTCGTACCGGCCTTGCGGCGGCGGGCAGGCTTGGCCTCCGGCTCGTCATACAGGCCGGAGACATCCTGGAGCCGCGTCTCGTCGATGGCGGGCTCCTCCACGGGGATCGGTGCGGGCTCGGCTTCCTCCGGCTCCTCCGGGTGCGGCGCGATGGCAAATTCCACCGTGTCTACCTTTTCGCCCTGAGCCCGGGCACTTTCCGTCGGCTCCGGCACGGGCTGAGCTGTGGGCGGCTCATAGTAGGCCGTCTCCTGCATGGCGGGCATCTGGGCTGCCTGCTGTACCGGGGCCGACTCCGGCACAGGCTGGGCTGCGGGGGCCGTGTAGACCGGGGCCTGCACAGCGGGCTGCGGCTCTGCCGCAGGGGCAGTGGCCTGCTCCGGGGCCGGGGACGGCGGCGGAACGGGTTCATCCTCGGGCCGTCTGGTATAATCGGGCAGTTTATTGATAAGGTTGATATGCTTGCGGTACATCTCGATCAGCGAGCGCTTGAAGCTGTCTGCCTCACCCTTGAGCGTGACGATCTCCTGCTTGGCCAGCTCGACGTCATCGCGGGCGCGCTGCTCGCGGTCCTCCGCCTTGATGTTGGCCGAGCGGATGATCTCCGCCGCTTTCTGCTTGGACTCGCGGATAATACTGTCCCCCATGCGCTGGGCGTTGATCATCGACGTACTCAGGGAGTTTTCCATCGTTCGGTATTTTTCAATGCGCTGGGCCAGCATGACGAGCTTTTTCTGCAAATCATCATTCTGGGCAGCCAGGTCGTCCATTGCCTGGGCGACCTGCTTGAGATAATCATCCACATCCTCACGGCGATAGCCCTGGAACGCTTTGTCAAATGTGACGTGGCGGACATCCTCGGAAGAGATCATGACGGCTTTCCTCCTGTATGC
>ENA-OQDL01000002-OQDL01000002.1-human-gut-metagenome-genome-assembly--contig:-NODE-2-length-155731-cov-11.345518_pt1 | contig 155731 bp, 126 predicted proteins | sample MGYA00242782_ERZ504609 | MGnify/ENA primary metagenome ERZ504609 (study PRJEB26092, sample SAMD00036320) | human gut metagenome | host: Homo sapiens | study: EMG produced TPA metagenomics assembly of... | reverse complement strand
GTCAGTAGCGGTCAGTAGCGGTCAGTAGCGGTCAGTAGCGGTCAGTAGCGGTCAGTAGCGGTCAGTAGCGGTCAGTAGCGGTCAGTAGCGGTCAGTAGCGGTCAGTAGCGGTCAGTAGCGGTCAGTAGCGGTCAGTATATTCTTCGGAGCCGTTTCTCTGGGCTTCGGCGGACTTGCCAACTCGCGCTTGGGCACTACTCAGTAGATTACTCAGCAGTGCCCAGTAGATTACTCAGTAGTGCCCAGCAGGGGGGGCAGCAAACGCAATGGGCCTGTTTCCCGGCTAGGACCTGCAGCCTCAAACTTCGCTTGGCATCCTGTAGAACTGGTGCGGGTCTTTCGGGCTTTTCCCTACCCATTCCAACAGGCCTCGACCGGCAAGGTCTTTCAGAGTCTTCGAGGCCGTTTTCCTACCGACATTGGACTCCCGCGCGAGGTCGGAGGTCGTGATTTTCCCCTGAGCGGCGGCAATTGCCATCGCTGCTCGTTCGCGCTCGCTGAGGAGCGGTCGGTTGTCGGCCGCGGTTCTCCTGAAGGCCGCTTTCTGCAACCCAGGACGCTCGAAGACGACGACGGTGCTGTTGACGGTCTGCTCGAAGCGGAACCTCACGCCGGCTGCCTCGCAGGCCTCCTTGATGCGCGGTATGCCCGTGCCGTACTGCTCGATGACGCCGGCGCGGAACAGGGTGCGCGCGATCGCGGGGTTTCGGAGGCCGAACTCGCTCGCGGTACCGTCTAGGTGCTCTTGCGGCGAGTCGCCCTCGGGGAACAGGCCCGGGCTCACGATCTGGACGGTGTCCATGAACACGTTGACCTCGACGGCGGTGCCGGTGGTGTAGTCGCGGTGGCACAGCGCGTTGGCAACCGCCTCGCGGATGGCCTCGGCCGGGATCTCGGGGATCTCCTTGCGGTACATGCCCGTCTCGCCGATGACGAACTCGCGCCTGATGTTCGACGTCACGAAGTACTCGGCGAAGTCGAGCAGCTTGAGCATGGTGCCGCTCTCGCGGCGCAGGTCGAGGATCTTGGCCTTGGTGTTGCCGCCCAGAAGCCCCAGCTTCATCCTGGGGTAGGTGTCGGATCCCTCGCAGAACAGCTCCACCGCGGCGTTTCTTAGGCTGCCGTCGGGCGCGACGAGGTCGAGCCTTGCCAAGGTGTCCTCCACGCCGGCGAACCCGCCGCCCACGCGTCCGGCCCTGCCGCCGCGCGCGACGAAGTCACGCACCGCCTGCTCGTCGGCGTCGGAGACGGGCCTGCCGGACGGCAGCGAGTCCCACGGGCTACGGGCGCGCTCACGCTTGACGACCATGGCGCTCAGCTCCGAGGCCGACAGCGCTTTGTTCGAAGTCCCCACGCGGGTGAAGTAGCGTCCGTCGGCGGAGTAGGGGGCGTCGGCACCTGAGAAGGCAATTTTGATGTATCGCAGCCCATCATCGGCGTCGAGGCACTCGACCGTCGGGAACACCGCGGGCTCGATCTTGTCGGACACCCACGACGTCACCTGGCGCAGCGTTGCGTCGCTGACATCCTGGCCGATGACATCGCCGTTGTCCTTCACGCCGAAGTAGAGCTCGCCGCGGCCGTGCTTGTTCAGCATGGCGCTGATGGCTTGCAGTGCTTCTTTATGCTCGCCAGTGGACTTCTTGAACTCGACGGTCTCGCTCTCGCTGCCCAGGTTCATCCGCGCTGCCTTTCCCGTTCGTTGCTTGTCTCGTTGGATTATACCGTGGTCACCATGGGCGAAAACGTGGAAGCGCGCTTGCTTGCCTCTACCATGTTCTCATGCGCCTTAATGCCCTTTGTGAAGAATCATCCCATTGGGAAACGGGTCCCTATGGAACGATTTTGGTATCAGGCATAGGGGGGCGCTATCGTGGATGTCGTCACCATTGCCTGCGCCCTCGATCCAGAGATGTAATTACAGAAGTGCGGGGAAAAATCGAAAACCTTCGAGCACAACGCGGTTTTTTTGTATCAAAACCGCAGGTCGCGGAAGCCTAAAACGGGGGTCTGGTCAGCATTCCTTTGGTTTTCCCCGCACTTCCGAATTTGGCCTCTCGCCACATCCCGATTACGTCTTAAAGTGGCGCAAAAAGCCGTGTGCTCTGCTTGATTTTGCTCAGGAATTATGCCTGAGGGGTAGTGGATTCGCCTTTCTCCGCCGTGCAGCGGCACGTGTAGGGCTCTCTGGCTCAGGCGCGAGTCGCTTCCCGTCTGAAAAAGTTCTTAAAACAGCTTTAAAGTTGCCTTTGGCCTACATTGACAGCGTACAATATGCATGTTTACCATGGCAAAAGCTAAATTTGGGGAGGGGGAGCGCACGGTGGAAGTGCTGGTTGTTGGCAATACCGTGTATGTCGATGACGACTTTTGTGCCAAGGCGTTTCCCGGTGACCATGTTCAGGTCGTGGCGGCCAACGAGGCGCGCCGCGACGGGTCGTCGCTCCATGCGTCTTGGAAAGAGCTGCTGCAGCACCTGGACCAGGCTTACGAATTCGACCGTGTGGTCTACCTCTCTACCTATCTCACGCCGCATACCGAGGCCGTTGGCGACATCGAGCTGCTGCGCTCCGTCTTTCGAGCTTGCATGGGTCGCCAGATTCAGCTGCTGTTTGTGACTGGTCCCATGGGAGCGGACGGTGCGGTGGACGCTGCGGGGCAAAACGGCAAGGGTATCATTGCCCGTGCGGCCAACGACCTGTGCCGCTACTATGCGGTCCGCGACGGCATTCAGGCCAAGATCTTGCGCGTGCCGTATCTGTACACCGCCTCGCCCACGCTGGAAGACCCGATTTTGACCCCGCTGTTCGAGGCGTGCTCGCAAGGCTCTGCTGTCATGAGGGCTGGGGCGGACTCACCGCTCGGTGCCCTCTGCGCCGAGGAGCTGGCCGTTCTGGTGCGTCGCATCTTCGACAGCTGGGATGCCACATTCGAGGAACTCGAGGTTCCGGATAGCTTTGCCCACACCGTGGGAGACCTGGGCGAGGCGCTCAAGGGCTTGTTCCCGGGGCTCGACATTACCTACGACGGGGACGCCGTCGTCTCCATTGCTCCGAGCGATACCGTCCGCACGCGCTACGGGTGGTTCCAGCGCTATGACGTGCTGCGCGATCTTTCGACCATACACGCCCGCTGGGAGCAGACCCTCGCGGGCAAGCGCCATCCGCTGCGTGCCGCCATCGACCGCATGCGCGGGCGGACACTGCCCATCAAATGCCTGGAGACCGCGCTGGCCTGGGTGCTCTTTGAGGGCCTGGAGCTGGTGTTTTCGCAGTCTGCTCAGCTTAACGTGCTCGACTACCGCCTGCTGTACGTGGTACTGATCGGCACGCTGTATGGGCTCGATTTTGGCCTGGTTGCGGCGCTGCTGGCGTCGGTGGGTTTGGCTGTGAGCTACTTTACTCAGTACGGCTATACCTTCCAGGGCCTGTTTTACGAGCCGTCCAACTGGCTGCCGTTTATTGCGTACTTTGTTGTGGGTGCCGTGTGCGGCTATGTGCAGCTGCGCAACAGCGAAGCCATTAGGGCGGAGCGCGATCAAAACGAGCTCGTGCGCAACCGCAATACGTTTCTTACGCAGCTCTACCACGACGCGATCGAGGATAAGCGCGCGTACAGGCGCCAGATCGTGGGTCGCCACGACAGCTTTGGCAAGATCTTTGCCGTGACGCAGGAGCTTGACGTGCTCAACCCACGCGACATTTATCGCAAGTGCTGCGAGCTTCTGGGCGAGATCCTCGAGAACGATTCGGTGGCGATCTACCATGTTTCGGGCGGGGCATTTGCACGCCTGGTGGCGGCAAGTCCCGCGATTGCCGAAGATGCTGCACGCTCGCTCACGCTTGAGCAGCTTGCACCTCTTTTGGGCGACGGGGGTCGTTCGAGCCTGTGGGTGAACCGCGAACTGATGCCGGGGCTTCCCATGTTTGGATACACGATCGAGCGTGACGGGGCGCCCGCCGTGTTGATCTTTGTGCGTCGTGCGGCCGAAAACCAAATGACCCTCTATTATCAAAATCTGTTCCGCATCTTGTGCGGCCTAGTCGAAAGCGCGCTGGGCCGTGCCTTTGACTATGAGGCGGTGGCACAGGATAAGCGTTGCGTTGACGGTACTTGCGTGCTCAAGCAGGCTGCCTTTGGCCAAGAGCTCGCGGCCGAGCAGGCGCTGGCAGATGGCAAGATGGGCAGCTTTTTGCTCCTGCGCGTGGTACCGGGCATGGAGCCTGTCGGCGAGCTGTTGGGCGCAATTGGGTCGGCAATCCGCGAGAGCGATGCGGCGGGCCTGGTCGACGGCGACGTGCTCTACCTGCTTATGCGTCAGGCAAAGGCGTGCGATCTGCCCATTATCCGCGAGCGCCTGAGCGCAAAGCAGATTGCGGTGGAGCCCGTCGACGGCGAGGACATCGTGGCGCTGTTACAGCACATCTCTTACACCGGTGACGGTGAGGGGGGTGCCGCTTGATCTCGCTTGTCGTTGCTGCCGTCTTGCTGCTGATTCATGCGCTGGTTTGCCTGGTGCTGTGGACGCTCATGAAGCTGGGCCTGCTGCCGGTGCGCGGGCACATGCTGCCTGTGATAGTGCTGGTGCCGCTGTGGGGCCCGTTGATGGTGGTTCTGCTATCGGTCCGCAGCGCGGTGTTTGGCGAGTGGCTGAAAGAGTCTGCGCTGGAGTCGCTGCGCTTCAACGACGACCTGCATCGTAGTATGTCGGTACCGAGCGGTGAGGACGATGCAGGCGTAGTGCCGCTCGAGGAGGCGCTTATCGTCAACGACCCGGCATACCGGCGCCGCCTAATGCTCTCCATGCTCACCGAGGAGCCCGACGCGTACCTGGCGCAGCTGCAGGCGGCTAAGCTTAACGACGACGTTGAGGTGGCGCACTATGCCGCGACGGCGGTGGCGCAGATCTCCAAGGAGTCCGACCTTAAACTGCAGCAGCTGGAGCGTGCCTTTAAGACGGACCCGAGCGCGCAAAACCTCAACGAATACTGTGATTTTCTTGGTGAATACTTGGGCTCGGGCTTGGCTGAGGGGCGCGTTGCTCAGATTCAGCGCCAACAGTACGCGCGCCTGCTTGCGCGTCGCTGCGAGCGCGAGGATACCCTTGAGCTGCGCATTCGATACGCGACGGCGCTGGCCGATGTCGGACAGATCGACGAGGCGCAGGCCGTGACCGACCAGCTGGTACTCGACGTGCCCGAGGAGCAGGAGGTTTGGATGCTTTGCCTGCGCCTAGCCGTGATGCGCCGCGACGGTGACGAGGTCCACTGTGTGATCGATGCGATTGACAAGCAACGTGTGTATTTGAGCGCCGACAACCGCGAAAAGTTGGCGTTTTGGCGCGATTGGGAGGAGGCCCGATGAGCGTGGCGCAACATATCCGAGACCGTGTGGGCCGCTTTCGTTGGATGGGACTCCTCGTGGTGTGGGCGGTCTTTATTGCCATGGCCGCCGTGCTGCTGGTGGAGCGTGCCGGCGTGCAGTACAGTGCGGGCCAGCATAGGCTGGGGATGCTTGCCGCCAACGACGCGGTGCCGGCCTCCTCGGCAATCTTTGGCCAAAAGCCCACGTGCCTGGTCATTACCGACTCGGACCAAGATAGCGTCGACGACGTTAAAAGCCAGTTCGACCAGATTTTGATGGACATGAAGATCGCCCATCGCGATGTTGATATTGCCACCGATGGTGCGGACGCGATCCCATCGCTCACGTCGTTTGATCGCGTGATTGTGCTTATGCCCTCGCTTGACGGACTGGGTACGCATCTGACCGATCTGATGAGTTGGGTGAGTGCGGGCGGCTCACTCATGCTGGGCATGACGCCAGATAACTCGAACTACCTGCAGGCTATTGCTTCCAAGCTTGGGATCGAATCGGCCGGATATGACTATGCGACAGCCGAAAGTATCGTTCCGAGCGAGGACTTTATGTTGGGCGGAGGAGAGCGCTATGAGTTCTCGGATCCCTTTGATTCTTCGCTCTCGGTTTCATTGCGCGAAACGGCACACGTATGGGCAAGGACCGGTGACACGGGCACGCCGCTCATTTGGTCTAACGATTGCGGCAGTGGTCACACCGTGGTGTGCAACATTGGCATCTACGACAAGGTCATGCGTGGGTTCTATGCTTCGGCCATAAGCTTGCTGGGTGATGCCACGGCCTATCCGGTCATCAACAGCGCCGTGTTCTATTTGGACGACTTTCCTAGCCCCGTGCCCTCGGGCGACGGTACTTATATCAAGCGTGACTACGGCCTTTCCATTGCCGATTTTTACACCAAGGTCTGGTGGCCTGATCTGCAAAAGCTCGCGCAAAAATACGGCATTCGCTATACCGGCGTGATGATCGAAAACTACGAGGACGCGGTCAACCAGACCGAGCCCGCGCGCCAGGCCGATACCACACAGTTCCGCTACTTTGGCGGCATGCTGTTGCAGATGGGCGGAGAGCTGGGCTTTCACGGCTACAACCATCAGCCGCTGGCACTTTGGGACACCGACTATGGCACGCTGTACGACTACAAGACGTGGAAGAACAAGGAAACACTCGTCGCATCGCTCAACGAACTTATCGCCTTCCAGGACGAGGTGCTGCCCAACGCGCACGGCTCGGTCTACGTGCCGCCGTCGAATATCCTTTCGGCCCGCGCGCGCAAGCTTATCGGCACCGACGTTCCGCGCATTAAGACCATCGCCAGTACGTATTTTGAGGATGGTACCGACCTGCCGTACGTGCAGGAGTTTGGCGTGGCGAGCGATGGCATTGTGGAGCAGCCGCGTATTGTTTCGGGCGGCATGGTCGACGATTCCTATATGCGCCTGGCCGCCGTGTCCGAGCTCAACATGCACTACGTGAGCACGCACTTTATGCACCCGGACGACCTGTTGGACCCCGATCGTGGCGCTACGGAGGGCTGGGAGGCATATAAGGGCGGCCTGACCGACTACCTGGACTGGCTTGCCAAATCTGCGCCCGACCTGCGTCGCCAGACCGGCTCGGAATGCTCGGGCGCCATTCAACGCTTTTCGTCCGTGACGGTGAGCATGGATACCAGCGCGGATGTTTGGACGCTCAACCTGGGCAATTTTCACGACGAGGCGTGGCTCATGTTCCGCGCCAACAACGGCGAGCCGGGCGCAGTCACGGGTGGCGAGATTACGCATCTGACGGCCGACCTGTACCTGGTCAAAGCCACGGACAAGACGGTGACTATCGCGCGCAAGGAGGGTGGCGACAAATGAGAATCTGCTTGGTACTCGAGGGTTGCTATCCCTATGTGCACGGCGGCGTGTCCACCTGGATGCACGGCTATATCCAGGCCATGCCCGAGCACGAGTTTGTGCTGTGGGTGATTGGCGCGCATGCTGCCGACCGCGGCAAGTTTGTCTACGAGCTGCCCAAAAATGTGGTCGAGGTGCACGAGGTGTTCCTGGACGACGCCCTACGCCTTTCGGGCGAGCAGGAAGAGGCCGACTTTAACGACCGCGAGCGCGAGGCGCTGCGCCGCTTGGTGTCGCTCTCCAATCCGGATTGGGACGTGCTGTTCGATATCTTCCAGCGCCGTCGCGTGCATCCGCTCTCGTTTTTGCAGAGCCGCACCTTTATGGATATCTTTCGCGACGTGTGCCTGGCCGAGTACCCTTACACGCCCTTTGCCGACGCATTCCACACCATGCGCTCCATGCTGCTGCCCGTGCTCTACCTGCTGGGCAGCGAGGTGCCGGTGGCCGATGTGTACCACGCTATCTCGACCGGCTACGGCGGCCTGCTCGCCTGCCTGGGCTCAAGCGTTTCCCATGCGCCGGTGCTGCTCACCGAGCACGGCATCTATACCCGCGAGCGCGAGGAAGAGATCATTCGCGCCGACTGGGTGGTGCCGTCGTTTAAGGACCGCTGGATTCGCTTTTTCTACCTGCTTTCGGAGGAGATCTACCGTCGCGCCTTCCGTGTGACGAGCCTGTTCCATAACGCCCGCAAGACGCAGGTCTATATGGGCTGCGATGCGGACAAATGCCTGGTTATCCCCAACGGCATCCAGTTCGACCGCTTTAAGGATATTCCCTTAAAGCCCGATGACGGCTGGGTGGACATTGGCGCGGTGGTGCGCTTGGCGCCCATCAAGGACGTCAAGACCATGATCTATGCGTTCTTTGAGCTGCATGAGCGTCTGCCCCAGGTGCGCCTGCACATTATGGGCGGCGTGGACGACGAGGAGTACGGCGCCGAGTGCCACGCGCTGGTCGATACCCTAGGCGTGCGCGACCTGATCTTTACCGGCCGCGTCAACGTGGTCGAGTACATGGAAAAGCTCGACTTTACCATTTTGACGAGCATCTCCGAGGGCCAGCCGCTCAGCGTGCTGGAGTCGCTTGCAGCGCGCCGTCCCTGCGTGACGACCGAGGTGGGCTGCTGCCGCGAGTTGCTCGAAGGTGCCCCGGGCGACGACTTTGGCGTGGCGGGTTTTGTGACGCCGCCCATGTATCGCAAGGGCTTGGCCGATGCCATGGAGCGCATGTGCGTGAGCCGCGCCCGTCGCATTGAGATGGGGGAGCGCGGCCAGCGTCGCGTTGCCACGTACTTTTTGCACGAGCAGATGCTCGCCAACTATCGCGCGCTGTACGACGAGACGGCGCGTGCGTTTGACCTGCCCAGAGAGGGGGAGTAGCCGGTGGCCGGAATCGGTTTTGAGCTTAAGCGCCTGTTTAGGCGCAAGGGCCTTTTTGCCACGATGCGCGCTTACGGCTACGCCGGCATTGTGTGCACGGGTCCCATGCTGTTGGGCGTGCTGCTCCAGGTGGGTATCTTGGTGCTGTGCGGTCTGTGGGGCGTAGGGCGTGCCAACCAGGATCTGCTGGTGTGCATGGTGACCTACACACTGCTGGCCTCGCTTTTGCTCACGAGCTTTTTCTCCATGCCGGTCACGCGCTTTTTGGCCGATATGTTGTTTGCCGAGCGCGAGGATGAGATACTGCCTTCGTTTTGGGGCTCCAACGCCATCATGCTCGTTGCGGGCACGGTGCTCTACGGCGTCTTTTTGCTGTTCTCGGGCGCCACGCTGCTGCAGGGGCTGCTGTGCCTGTGGCTGTTCAACATTATGATCGTCAACTGGAACGGCATGAGTTACCTCACGGCCATCAAAGACTACCGCGGCATCCTGTGCAGCTTTGCGGCCGCCATTGGCGTGGCGTGCCTGTGCGCCCTGGCCGCGCTGGCGCTGGGGCTGCCGCCGGTCGAGGGCCTGTTGGCATCAATTGCTCTGGGCTACGGCGTTATGCTCGCCTGGGACGTGGTGCTGCTATACCGGTATTTTCCGCAGAGTGACCGCAGCCCCTGGCTCTTTTTGCAGTGGCTCGATCAGTTTATGCCGCTGGCGCTCACGGGCCTGTTTACCAACCTGGGGCTCTTTGCGCACCTGGTGATTATTTGGGCCGGTCCCATTGGCGTACAGGTCAAGGGCTTGTTTTATGGCGCGCCCTACCACGATGTGCCGGCGCTCATCGCGTTTTTGACCATCCTGGTCACGACCGTCAACTTTGTGGTGTCGGTCGAGGTCAACTTCTATCCGCGCTATCGCGACTACTACAGCCTGTTCAACGACGGCGGCGTGGTGGGCGACATTGTGGTGGCCGAGGAGGAGATGCTCTCCACGCTCAACAGCGAACTGCGCTTTTGTGCGCTCAGGCAGCTGTTTGTGACGGCGGCGGTCATCTCGCTCGAGACCACGGTGCTCTCGGCCCTGCCGCTGGGCTTTAACAACCTTATGCACGGTTATTTCCGTACGCTGTGCGTGGGCTATGGCCTGTATGCCGTGGGCAATACGGTGATGCTCATCTTGCTGTACTTTACCGACTACAAGGGGGCCGTGCTGGCCTCGGGCTTGTTTGCCGGTGTGGCCGGGCTGGCGACCGCCGTGTCGCTGCTTTTGCCGCAGCAGTTTTACGGCTTTGGCTTTTTGTTGGGTGCGGCGGTGTTTTTTATCGTGGCGCTGCTGCGACTCGATACCTATACCGCCAACTTGCCGTATCGTATCCTGAGTCAACAGCCTATGGTGGCGACCGATAAAACGGGTCGCTTTACACAGCTGGGCCGCTTGCTCGACCGTGCCGAGCGGCGCTATGAGGAAGGCCGCCATACGGGTGAGCCGCATGGCGCGTTTGAGCGCACGGTGGTCCGTGCGTATCGCAACCATTGGGGAGGTTCTGATGACCGATAGGATGATGTCTCGCCGTCGCCTGATTGAAGCGGCTGCCGGCGCGCTGCTGCTTTCGGGCTGCTCGGTGCAGGAAGACTCCTCGACCAAAAAGGTCAAAAAGCAGGACAAGATTAAAAAGGCCGAGACCTCGGACAAGGTCAAGCATCTGCGCGATAAGGACGAGCTCTACGAGGTCTACGATGACTCGGGCATTGTGACCATGTACCTGACGGTCTCGCGCGGTAGCAGCTCCGAGAACACGGACCACAGCTGGGCCGAAATCAATACGTACTCGGTGTATGACTACGCCGACATGGGCGTGGCGCGCTATCAGGTTATGGGCCTTTTGCAGGCGGGCGACGAAGACGGCCCGGTGGCCGGCGAGGTAGGCTATGGCGAGGAAGCGCCCAATGCTACCGTGCAGGTGCGCGGCCAGACGTCGAGCGGTTATACGCAGAAGAATTACAAGGTGGAGCTCAAAAAAGGAAAGGGTACCTGGCGCCAGCAACGCGCGATTGCGCTCAACAAGCATATGGCCGAGGGTATGCGTTTTCGCAACAAGATGGCCTACGACCTTATCCGCGGCATTCCCCAGATGATGGGCCTGCGTACGCAGTTTGTGCATCTGTGGGTGTGCGACCAGACCGAAAAGTCCAATGACACCTTTGAGGACTACGGCCTGTTTACACAGGTAGAGCAGCTTAATAAGACGGCGCTTAAGGCACATGGCCTAGATAAGAATGGACACCTGTACAAGGTGAACAGCTTTGAGTTCTATCGCTACGAGGACACCATTAAGCTCGCCGACGATCCCGACTACAACCAGGCCAACTTTGAGGGCATGCTCGAGATTAAGGGCGACTCGGACCACACCAAGCTCATCGAGATGCTCGATGCGCTCAACGACGAATCGCAAAAGATCGATGACGTGCTCGACACCTACTTTGATACCGAGAATCTGGTCTATTGGCTGGCGTTTCAGATCCTGACGGGCAACTGCGATACGCAGAACCGTAACTGCTATCTGTACAGCCCGCTTAACTCAAATACCTGGTACTTTTTGGATTGGGATAACGACGGCATGCTGCGTAAGCTTGAGCTGAGCCTGAAGGGGTTCTCGGACTACGCGAGCTGGGAGCGCGGCGTGAGCAACTACTGGGGCAATGTGCTGTTTAATCGTGCGCTGCGCAGTAAATCGTTCCGCAGTGAGCTCGACCGCGCCGTCAAGGACTTGCGCTCGTATATGACCGAGGCACGCCTGTCCAAGATGATCAAACATTATCGCGAGGTCACCGAATCCCTGGTCTTTGCTTCGCCCGATATCGACAATCTGCCTGTTACCAAGGATCAATATGAGCAAATCGCCGCGGCGATTCCTTCCGAGATCGAGGAGAACTACAAGAGCTTCCGCGAGAGCTATAAAAAGCCCATGCCGTTCTACATTGGTGTGCCGCAGATCGATAACGGTAAGCTGCGCATGAACTGGGATGCGTCCTACGACTTTGAGGCGCGCGACATTCGCTATACCGTGGAGCTGGCGCGCGACTACGCCATCAACGACGTGATCTTTAAGGCCGAGGACGTGCTGCTTCCCGAGGTGACCTGCGATGCGCCCGATGCCGGTCAGTATTTTGTGCGTGTGCGTGCCACCAACTCCGATGGCTATACGCAGGATGCGTTTGACTATTATGTGACCGACGATGGCAAGCACTACGGCATGAAGTGTTTTTACGTGCAGGACGGCGGTAAGGTCGTGGAGGACACGTATGAGGAGGGCTAGCGCGCTGCTTGAGCGCCTGGCGGCACCTCCCGCGCATGCCACGCAGGAGCGTTACCGCCACGAGCTCAAATATCTTATTAACGAGGGTGAGCACGCTGCGCTTGCCTGCCGCATGGCGCCGGTGTTTAAGCTGGACAAGCATGCGCGGGCGGGCGGTTACACTATTCGTAGCCTGTACTTTGACGACTACTGTAACTCGGCCTACGAGGAAAAAGACGCCGGTATTCTTATGCGCAAAAAGTATCGTGTGCGCATCTATAACGGCAGCGACAAGGTGATTAATCTCGAGCGTAAAAAGAAGTACGGTAGCTGGATCTACAAGGAGGACGCGCCGCTCACACGCGGCGAGTTTGAGCAGATTCTGGCTGGCGACTACGACTTCTTGCTGAGGAGCCCCCATCCGCTCTGTCGCGAGTTCTACATCGAGTGCATCTGCAACATGATGCGCCCGCGGACCATCGTGGACTACGAGCGCGAGCCGTGGGTGATGGATGAGGGCACCGTGCGCATCACGTTTGACATGAACGTGCGTGCCGCGGTGGGAAGCTTCGACATCTTTGACGCGATGCTGCCCGCGCTGCCGGTCCTAGAGCCCGGCAAGCTGGTGATGGAGGTCAAGTTTACGGAGTTTTGCCCGCAGCAGGTGCGCGATATGGTGCCGCCGGGCGCGGCCGAGCTCACGGCGGTCTCCAAGTACTGCCTGTGTTACGAAAAGACCGCCTACCTGCGCGGTTTTAACTACTGGGAATCGGATTTTGAGAACCGAGGGGATATTTAGACCATGAGCACCAGGGACTTTTTTAAGAACTCCGTCTTGGAGGCGTTTGGCCAGGTCGACCCTGCCAAGATCGGCCTTTCGCTGCTCGTGGCGCTCGCCATGGGCATCCTGATCTATTACGTGTACAAGCGCTTTTTTACCGGCGTGGTGTATTCGCGCAGTTTTGCCGTGACGCTTGTGGGCATGTGCGTGCTTACCTGCATGGTCACGCTCGCGATCTCGACGAACGTGGTCATCTCGCTCGGTATGGTCGGTGCTCTGTCCATCGTTCGTTACCGTACGGCGGTCAAGGACCCGCTCGACCTGCTGTATCTGTTTTGGGCCATTACGACGGGTATTACGGCTGGCGCCGGCATGTATGCGCTCGTGGGGCTCACGGCAGTGGTGATCGTGGTGATGATCGCCGGCTTTGCGAGCCATCAGGACAAGGCGCGCGTGTACATGATGGTCATTCACTACACGGGGCAGACCACCGGCGATGATATCGTGCGTGCATTTGGGCGCACCAAGTTTTCCGTCAAGTCCAAGACGATGCGCGGTGACAAGGTGGAGATGGCCGTCGAGCTGTTCTCGGACGGCGTTGACATGCCCTATGCCGACGCGATTCGCGCGCTCGATGGCGTGGAAGACCTGACGCTCATCCAGTACAACGGCGAGTACCACGGGTGATTTTGTTCCGGCGTTCTAACGAACGCCAGACCGCTCGACGCTGCTTGCGCTGACGATTTCTCGACCTGGGTGGGCTAGTCTTGGTTTGGTTTTATGTAAGGGTTGGTGTCGCGTGGACGTGCAACAGCTAGAAGAGTCCTGGGCTGCAAGGGCCGGTGCGCGTGAGGCGCGTCTTGTTGCGGCCTCGCATGTGCCAGCGGCGCTGTCGCTGCTGGGTATCGTGCGCCCCGGTGACCGCCTGGTGGCCTTTGCGGATGACTTTGCCGAAGCGTTTGCGTGCGGCTTTGACGGCTGCGACGTGGCTATGGTGGGGGAGCCGTCGGTTGCGGCGTTTGCTGCTGCATCCGAGGGCTTTGATGCTTCGTTTGAGGTCGAGGGGCCTCACCTGTGGTGGTTCGTCAACTCTATTGGCGGGTTTGGACTGCGCGTGCCCGATCTGCGTGCGCTGGGTCGGGCGGCGCGTGAGGCCCATGCGCTGCTCGTGGTGGATAACACCGTGGCTGGTGTCTTTGGGTGCGATCCGTTGCGCTTGGGTGCCGTGCTGTCGCTCGAGGCGCTCGATCGCGCGTGCGCCGGTAAGGCTCCGCGCAAGCTCGTTGCCGCTTCGGTGGCGCGCTCGCAGCTCAAGCGCCATCGCGTGGATGCCGCGGCTGAATGCGCGCACGTGTTGTTTGCGGGCTGCGGTGCGTCGGCGCTCGACCTTTCTACCGAGGAGGCCGACGTGCTGGAGTGTGGGCTTTCCTCGCTCGACGCTCGCATGCAGGCACACTTCGACCGCGCCCGTGCGCTGGCCGAGTACTTGGCTGCCAATGAGATGGTGCACGCCGTGCGCTATCCCGGACTGAGCTCGCATCCCGACCATGCGGTTGCAACGGGAATCCTTGAGCACGGTTTTGGCCCGGCAGTTGAGTTTGACCTTATCGAGCGCAGTGCGGGTGATTTGTTCGATGCTTTGCCTGAGGAGTTCCGCACATCGCCCGCCGGCGGCGCAACGACGCGCCTTTCGGCTCCACGCGGCAAGCAGGGGAGCACCATCCGCCTCTTCGCCGGCACCGACAACCCCCTGATCGTGGCCGCCACCCTAGACAACGCCCTCCGCAACTAGCTATTTTGGGGCTTGTCTCGGGGTAGTCTTTTTGGGATGGGCTTTTTTAGCTACTTTGGGACTGGGCCGTGGGGGACTGCGCCACGAAAACGGCCTATCTACTACGTTTAACCCTTAGGGGTCGACCATACCTGCCTTTTTTGAAAACTGGCAAGCTGTCTACCAGCGGTTTTGTTTTCACGAAATCTGGTGTGGTAGAGGGTGTTCAACTAAACGTAGTAGATAGGCCCATTTTATGGCGCGCGTCTTAATTCGTTCGTGCGGCGAATCAATAATCAGACCAAATAGACTACTTTGCGTTGATGCTGGCGATGAGGGCGTCGGCTTTGGTGGCGATGACGTTGTTGATGTCGGTCTGCAGCTCCTCGTAGACCGCTATGGCTCGCTCGCCGGCGGGGGTAAGCGTGGATCCGCGGGCGCCGTCGCGCTCGATGAGCTTGCAGCCCAGCTGTCCTTCGGCCTCGTTCACAATGCGCCAGGCCTTGGAATACGCCATACCCATGCTCTTGGCGGCACGGTTGAGCGAGTGTTCGTGGGCAATACCCTGCAGCAGCAAGACGCAGCCGTGACCGAACACGCCCGGCAGGTCTTTGTCGCACGCTTGAATGACCAACTTTGCCGTCGTCTTGTACTTCATACGCTCCACGTCTCCCCGCTAAAGTGTTTGCTGGGCAAACGCAAAGCCTGCGTCAAACCCTCGTGTGCTCTTCTTAAATCATGCATTGTAGCAGTCAAAGTGCGTTAAGATACTTCCCCAGTATTGGGCGCCCAAGGTTGGGCTGGGTCCTACGAGGCCTGCAGCCGACCGGTCGCATGGAAAAAGGAGAAACATGGCTACGTTCTTTCCCGGTGAGTCCCACACGTTTTCGGAGTATCTGCTGGTCCCTGGCTATTCGTCCTCGCAGTGCATCCCCAACAACGTCTCTCTTAAGACGCCGCTAACCCGCTTTAAGCGCGGTGAGAAGCCGGCAATCACCCTGAACATCCCCATGGTTTCCGCCATCATGCAGTCCGTCTCGGGCGTCGACATGGGTGTCGCGCTCGCTACCGAGGGCGGCCTGTCCTTCATCTACGGTTCTCAGACCCCCGAGTCCGAGGCCGCCATGGTCAAGGCCGTCAAGGATCACAAGGCCGGCTTTGTTCAGTCCGATTCCACGCTGACCCCCGACATGACCATGGAACAGGTCATCGAGCTCAAGGAGAAGACCGGTCACTCCACCATGCCGGTCACCGACGATGGCACCCCCAAGGGCAAGCTCCTGGGCATCGTCACCAGCCGTGACTATCGCCCCAGCCGCGATGACCACCAGAAGAAGGTCTCCGAGTTCATGACCCCGCGTGAGCAGCTTATCGTGGGCGACAAGAACATCAGCCTCAAGGTTGCCAACGACGTCATCTGGGACAACAAGCTCAACGCTCTGCCCATCGTTGACGACAACGATCACCTCATGGGCATCGTCTTCCGCAAGGATTACGACAGCCACAAGACCAACCCCAACGAGCTGCTCGACGGCGATAAGCGCTACATGGTCGGCGCCGGTATCAACACCCGCGACTATGCCGAGCGCGTGCCGCTGCTCATCGAGGCCGGCGCCGATGTCTTGTGCATCGACTCTTCCGAGGGCTTCAGCGAGTGGCAGAAGCGCACCATCGAGTGGATCCGCGCCAACTACGGCGAGGACGTCAAGGTCGGTGCCGGTAACGTCGTCGACGCCGAGGGCTTCCGCTTCCTGGCCGACTGCGGTGCCGACTTCATCAAGGTCGGTATCGGCGGCGGTTCCATCTGCATTACCCGCGAGACTAAGGGCATTGGCCGTGGCCAGGCCACCGCGCTGATCGACGTCTGCCGCGCTCGCGACGAGTACTACGAGGAGACCGGCGTCTACGTGCCCGTGTGCTCCGACGGCGGTATCGTCTACGACTACCACATGACGCTCGCCCTTGCCATGGGTGCCGACTTTATGATGCTGGGTCGCTACTTCGCCCGCTTTGACGAGAGCCCGACCGAGCGCGTCAACGTCAACGGCCAGTACATGAAGGAGTACTGGGGCGAGGGCTCTGCGCGTGCCCGCAACTGGCAGCGCTACGACCTGGGCGGCGCCGCGAAGCTCAGCTTCGTCGAGGGCGTTGACTCCTACGTTCCCTACGCCGGTTCCCTCAAGGACGGCGTGGGCGGCACGCTCTACAAGGTCAAGTCCACGATGTGCAACTGCGGTGCCCTCTCGATCCCCGAGCTCCAGGAAAAGGCACGCCTGACACTGGTAAGCTCGACCTCGATCGTCGAAGGCGGAGCCCACGACGTCGTAGTCAAGGACTCCCAACAGAGCGTAACGTATCGATAAGATAAGACCTGCACATAAAGGTTGAGCCTCAACCACGTTATTTAGATAAAGCGAGATGCCTGCAAGTCGCAGGCATCTCGCTTGTTGTATTTGCTATCATCAGTCGAGTCAACCTTAGGGTCGGGCGGCTTAGCTTTGTTCGCTACAAGTTCCGCACGCAAAGAAGAGCACTTAATGTGCTCTTCGTCTTGCGCAGGACTGTCCGCAGTAGCGAATAAAGCTAAGCCGTCCGACCCCAGCAAGATTAAAGGAGCTGATATGTGCGATTGCACAGATCATAAGGATGAGATCCCTGCTTACGACGCGCAGGCCATTGAGTCCAAGTGGATGAAGGCGTGGGACGACGAGAACCTCTTTGCCGTCGACACCGACGCCAGCAAGCCCAAGAAGTACGTGCTCGAAATGTTCCCGTATCCGTCGGGCGACCTGCACATGGGCCACGCGCGCAACTACACCATCGGCGATGCCATGGCCCGTCAGGCCCGCATGCGCGGCTTTGACGTGCTGCACCCCATCGGCTTTGACGCCTTTGGCCTGCCCGCTGAGAACGCTGCCATCAAGCACAACACGCAGGCTGCCGCCTGGACGTATAAGAACATGGACCAGGCGCTCGCCACGATGAGGCGCATGGGCTTCTCCTACGACCTGGATCGCACCGTTAAGACCTGCAGCCCCGACTACTATCGCTGGGGCCAGTGGATCTTTGAGAAGATGTGGGAAAAGGGCCTGGTCTATCGTAAGAAGAATCCGGTTAACTGGTGCCCCACCTGCAAGACCGTTTTGGCTAACGAGCAGGTGACCGAGGGCAAGTGCTGGCGTTGCGGCACCGAGCCCGAGAAGCGCGACCTTGAGCAGTGGTACTACAAGATCACCGAGTACTCCCAGGAGCTGCTCGACGACCTGGAGAAGCTCCCCGGCTGGCCCGAGCGCGTCAAGCAGATGCAGGCCAACTGGATCGGTCGCTCTGAGGGCGCCGAGGTCGACTTTACCCTGTGCGATGCCGATGGCGAGCCCATCGAGGGCGACGAGGGCAAGATCACCGTCTTCACCACGCGCGCCGACACGCTCTTTGGCGTCTCCTTCTTTGTCCTGGCTCCCGAGTACGCCCGTCTGCACGAGCTCGTCGAGGGCACGGAGTACGAGGCGGCCGTCACCAAGATCGTTGAGGACTCCAAGCACATTTCTGCCGTCGAGCGTGCCCAGGGCACTCTCGAGAAGCACGGTGCCTTTACCGGCCGCTACGTGGTGAACCCCGTTAACGGCGAAAAGGTCCCCGTGTGGGTTGCCGACTACGTCGTGGCTGACTACGGCACCGGCGCCGTCATGGCCGTTCCCTGCGGCGACCAGCGCGACTTTGAGTTTGCCCGCAAGTATGATCTGCCGATCGTGCCGATCATCTTGGACGACGATGATCGCGCTGCCGTCGAGGCCAGCGGCGAGACCATCGATACCTTCCATGCCGAGACCGTCGACTGGGATTGCGCCCACGCTGCCGAGGGCACGCTCGTCCAGTCCGGCAAGTACACCGGCATGCGCGGCGGTAAGCACTCCGAGGGCGAGGCTGCGATCGTGGCCGACCTCGAGGCCATGGGCTGCGGTCGTCGCAAGGTCGAGTTCCGCCTGCGCGACTGGCTCATCAGCCGCCAGCGTTATTGGGGCAACCCCATCCCGGCCATTCACTGCGAGCACTGCGGTATTGTGCCCGTGCCCGAGGATCAGCTGCCGGTGACGCTGCCCGAGAACCTGGACCTGGGCGCCGGCGAGACGCTTGCCGAGTGCAAGGACTTCTACGAGACCACCTGCCCGGTCTGCGGCCGCCCGGCCAAGCGCGAGACCGATACCATGGACACCTTTACCTGCTCCAGCTGGTATTACCTGCGCTATACCGACCCGCACAACACCGAGCTGCCCTTCTCCCGCGAAGCCGCCGACCGTTGGATGCCCGTCGATAACTACATCGGCGGCATCGAGCACGCCATTTTGCACCTGCTCTACAGCCGCTTCTTTACCAAGGCGCTGCGCGACCTGGGCCTGCTGAGTGTGGACGAGCCCTTCACCAACCTGCTGTGCCAGGGCATGGTTAAGGACGAGAACGGCGACACCATGTCCAAGTCCAAGGGCAACGTCGTGCCCCCGAGCTCGGTCATCGAGCCCTACGGCGCCGACACCATGCGTCTGGCGATCCTGTTTATCGCCCCGCCCGAGAAGGACTTCGACTGGGATCCCAAGGCCGTTGAGGGCGCCAACCGCTTCATTAAGCGCGCCTGGCGTATCGTTTGGCAGCTCGTCCAGTCCGGCGACGCCAACGTGGCCTTCGACAAGTCCGCGCTCGACGAGACCGCGATGAAGCTCTATCGCGAGCGTCACCGCACTATCGCCAAGTGCACCGAGGACTTTGACCGAGGCCAGTTCAACACCGCCATCTCGGCCGTCATGGAACTCGTCAATGCCGCGAGTGCTTACCTCAATGCTACTGAGGGCGCTTCCCGTGACAAGGCGATGTGCTACGGCGTGGCTAAGGATATCGTGAGCGTCCTTGCCCCCATCTGCCCGTTCTGGGCCGACGAGCTGTGGCATGAGGCGCTCGGCTGCGAGGGCAATGCCTACACCGCCGCCTGGCCCGAGTTCGACTTGGCCGAGTCCATCGAGGACACGGTGCAGATCGTCGTACAGGTGCTCGGCAAGGTCCGTGGCCGCATCGACGTCGCCCGCGACGCCTCCAACGAGGAGATGCAGGCTGCCGCCGAGGCCGCCGTCGCCAAGTGGCTCGAGGGCAAGACGGTCGTCAAGGCCATCTGCGTGCCCGGCAAGCTGGTCAACCTGGTGGTCAAGTAAGCACTGCGCGCTTAACTGACGCATAAAAGACGAGGGGCGATCCGGTTGGGTCGTCCCTCGTTTTGTGTTGTATGACCTGCTTAGTCAGTGCGTCGCACCGTCTTCTACGGGATGTGTACCAGGTCCCTAAAGTAAACATTGCCCGTTTGCTCCTCGATCATCCAGATGTTGAGGTAGATGTCGTTGAGGTCATTGTTCACATCAAAGTCCGGGTCGTCGAAGGTGCCTACAAAGGTGAGCATGGCGCGCGTTTCCTCGCCTGCTGCGACCTGCTGGCGCATGCGCACATCGCGGACCACGCCGTTGACGTAGGCATAGGAGTCCACATCGCCAAACATCATGTCGACACCGGTGTTGTTGGTTACCGTAAAGACGAGCGCGGTGTCGCCGTAGCCGTCGGTGTCCTTGCCCACGCAGGTAACATGGACGTTCTCGTCTGCCTCAAGGTCGTTAGGGAACTGTTCTTGAGGGTCGGGACCTAAGCCCTGGGGATCGTCGATGTCTTCGTCTATTTTGTCGAAGCTTACCGGGGGTTCGGTTTTCTCGATGGCTTTGGTGCTGCCACGATCCGGTTCGCATGTTCCGGTTTTGCCATCGATGTTGTTGCAGCCCGTCAGAGCGAACGAGCAGGCAGCGACGACGAGCGCGGTTGCGCAGAGGGTGCCTAGGCGTTCCATGGATCCTCCTTGCCGTAGAGATGCTGGAAGGTTGTGCGGTCAATGCGTGCGGCAGGCTTTCTCGCTACAGAATGCCTCTCGGCTCTAGTCTGGCCGATGTGCGCCCAGGGATGGAATGCCCATAGGGCCCGATTCGGTCGGCACGCTGGGACGCATGGCCCGTTTTGGGACTGTTGAGGGCGCGCCGCATGGGGTTCCTCGGTCAATTGTCCTATTCTTGTGGAGAACCTGTGCGCACGCTGACCTGCAGATTCGTACTGTGCTTGCGCGTTTCCGCAGCTATTGGTATAGTTTGCTTGCAAATGAAGTTGTAATTGAAAGAAGTGGGGTTTCGGCCCCGCTTCTTTTTTGTATGGATGGAGGTGCCGCAATGGTCAAGACCAAGACCGAGCAGGCGATCATCGACGCGCTCGAGGCCGTCGCTCCCCAGCACGATGTCGATATTGTCGACGTTGAGCTCGTGGGCGCCACCAAGGCCCCCTGCGTGCGTGTGCGTATCGAGGGTGCCGAGGGTCAGAGCCTGTCGCTCAACGACGTCACGGCCAATACCAAGTGGGTCGGCGACGTGATCGAGGAGCTCGACCCCATTTCTTCGAGCTACACGCTCGAGGTGTCGAGCCCGGGCATGGCGCGCCCGCTGCGCCGCCCGCGCGACTTTGCCCGCTTTGTGGGCGAGAACTGCGAGCTCACCTCCACCGCCACCGAGGGCCGTCGCAAGTACGCCGGCAAGATTGCCGCCGCCACCGAGACGAACGTGACCCTCGAGCTCGAGGACGGCGACTCCGTCACCCTCGATTTCTCTGATGTTAAAAAGTGCAAGTTGAAGCCCACCTATGACTTCAAGCCCGCGAAGGAAGGAAAGTAAGATGGCAGCATCCGACATGATGTCCGCCCTGATGGAGCTTTGCCAGGAGAGGCACATCGACCAGCTCTACCTGATCGACCGCCTGGAGCAGTCACTCGCCAAGAGCTATGCCGAGATCCTGCATCTTGAGTGGGGCGCCAAGGTGACCATCGACCGCACCACCGGCAAGATCTACGTCTACCGCCTGGAGCCGATCGACGATTCCATGGACGAGGAGGGCAACTTCACCGAGTTCGAGGAGATCGACGTCACCCCCAAGAACACGAGCCGCATCGCCGCTCAGCATGCCAAGGCCGAGATCAACGCCATCGTGCGCAACTCCGCCCGCGAGCAGATCTACGAGGAGTTCTCCGGCCGTATCGGTGACCTCATCAGCGGTACCGTGCTGCAGTCCACCCCCGACTTCACGATCGTCAAGATTCGCGAGGGCGTCGAGGCCGAGCTTCCGCACTTCGATCAGCGCCGTTACGAGAACGAGCGCAACGAGCGTCCGATGGGCGAGCGCTACCTGCACAATCAGCACATCAAGGCCGTGATCATCGATGTTCGCGACCCCAACTCCAACCTGCAGCCGGTTCGCGGCGAGCACAGCCGTCCGCCGATTGTCATCTCCCGTACCCACCCCGAGCTCATGCGTCGTCTGTTTGAGCAGGAGGTGCCCGAGATCTATGAAGGCACCGTCCAGATCAAGTCGATCGCCCGCGAGCCTGGCCAGCGCTCCAAGGTCGCCGTCCACTCGCTCGACGATCGCCTGGATCCCGTTGGCGCCTGCGTCGGCCCCAAGGGCAGCCGTGTTCGCGCCGTCGTGGGCGAGCTCCGTGGCGAGCGCGTCGACGTTATCTTGTGGGATGCCGATCCGGCCGTCTACGTCGCCAACGCCCTGTCGCCTGCTAAGGTCACCCGCGTCCTCATCGACGAGGAGAAGGCCTACGCCGGCGTTATCGTGCCCGATGACCAGCTGTCCCTCGCCATCGGCAAGGAGGGCCAGAACGCCCGCCTCGCCGCGCGCCTGACCGGCTGGCACATCGACATCAAGTCCGAGACCCTTGCCGCCGACATCCTCAAGAACGTTCCCGTTCACGAGGAGCCCGCCGCCGACCTGATCGGTGACGAGGAGGACGAGGACGTCCGTCGCTGCGAGTTCGTGTCCGAGGACGGCATCCAGTGCCGCAACCAGGCCCGTCCCGGCTCCCGTTTCTGCGGTGTCCACGACACCGACGCCTTCGATGATGCGGAGGACCTGATCTAGCGCGCGGTCGCGCCGGGCAGGTCCCGGCGCATCTCCCACGCTCGTTCAGTCTCTAGGCACCCAAGGTGCCAGAAAGGGTAGGTGAAGTCATATGGCAAAAGTCCGTGTGTCCACCCTGGCCAAAGAGTTCGGCATGACCTCCAAGGAACTGATGGGTCATCTCGCCGAAATGAAGATTCCCGCTAAGTCCGCCTCCTCCGCCCTGGAGGACGCCTATGTCGCCATGGTCCGCAAGCAGCTCGCCTCGGTGATCGAGGCCCGCGCCCAGGAAGTCGAGGCCGCCAAGCAGGCCGAGGAGCAGGCTGCCGCCGCCGAGGAGGCAGCACGCGCTGCCGAGGCCGAGCGCGAGCGCATCGCCGCCGAGAAGGCACGCGAGGAGGAGCGCCGCCAGTTCGCCGCCGCCCAGGCTGCCGAGGAGGCCGCCCGCGCCGAGGCCGAGGCCAAGAAGAAGGCCGAGCAGGAGCGTCTTGCTCGCGAGAAGGAGGAGGCTGCCCGCGAGGCCCAGCGTCGCGCCGTTCCCGCTTCCGACTCCGGTTCGCGCTTCCGTTCGCTGCTCGACCAGATCGCCGCACAGGAGACCGTGCTCAAGGAGAAGAAGGACGCCGAGCAGAAGGCCAAGGCCGAGCGCGCTGCCGAGCGCGGCAACCGTCGTGGCGGCAACAACGACCGTCGCGGTGGCCGTCGTAACGATCGCAACGCCTCCGACAACAACTCCGAGCGCAACGCCTCCGAGAGCCGTCCCCACAGCCATCGCACCAATGCCAGCAACAACGTCGCTGCCGGCATGGACTTCCCCAACCCCGACAAGCAGGGCAAGGGCAAGAAGCGCAAGGGCGGTCACAACAACGAAGAGGACCACTACAGCCGCATGGCTCGCGAGGCCGAGGAGTACAGCCGCGAGAAGGTGCTCGAGGAGGCTCGTGCCGCCGTCGAGGAGGCCTCTCGCGAGTCCACTGGTCGCCGCAAAAAGCGCAAGGAGAAGCGCGAGCGCGAGGCCGCAAAGGCTCAGGAAGAGCGCAAGATTGAGGAGGCGCTGGCCCAGGGCGTAAACCCCGAGGACCTCGACGCCATCAAGGTCTCCCAGGGCGTTACCGTCCAGGAGCTCGCCGAGGCGCTCGACGTTCCGGCCAACGACATCATCAAGCGCCTGTTCCTGCTGGGCACGCCGCTTACCATGACGCAGTCCATGTCCGACGACCTCGTCGAGCTCGTTGCCGACGACCTGGGCCGCCAGATCAAGATCATTACCCCCGAGGAGGAGAACACCTTCTCGTTCTACGACGATCCCGCCGACCTTAAGCCGCGTGCCCCGGTCGTCACCGTCATGGGCCACGTCGACCACGGCAAGACGAGCCTCCTCGATGCCATCCGTCACACCGGCGTCGCTGCCGGCGAGGCGGGCGGCATTACCCAGGCCATCGGCGCTTCGCAGGTCATGATCAACGACCGCAAGATCACCTTCATCGATACCCCCGGTCACGCCACCTTTACGGCCATGCGTGCCCGCGGCGCCAAGGTGACCGATATCGTCATTTTGATCGTGGCCGCCGATGACGGCGTCATGCCCCAGACCATCGAGTCGATCAACCACGCCAAGGCCGCCGGCGTTCCCATCGTCGTCGCCGTCAACAAGATCGATAAGCCGGGTGCCAACCCCGACCGCGTGCGCCAGGAACTCACCGAGTGCGGCATCATCCCCGAGGAGTGGGGCGGACAGAACATGTTCGTCAACATCTCGGCCAAGCAGAAGATCGGTATCGACGACCTGCTCGAGACCGTGCTGCTCCAGGCCGACGTGCTCGAGCTCAAGGCCAACCCCGATACGTTCGCATCGGGCAACGTCCTCGAGGCTAAGCTCGACAAGGGCCGCGGCTCGGTTGCCACCGTGCTCGTGACCCGCGGTACCCTGCGCGTGGGCGACACGCTGGTCGCCGGCCTCACCTATGGCCGCGTCCGTGCCATGCTCGACCCCAAGGGCAACGCCGTCACCGAGGCCGGTCCCTCCGACGCCGTCGAGATCTTGGGCCTGCAGTCCGTCCCCAACGCCGGCGATGAGTTCCGCGTGTTCGAGGACGAGCGCGAGGCGCGTGCGCTGGCCGACGAGCGTTCGCTCAAGGCCCGTATCGAGGAGCAGAGCCGCGTGAAGCACGTGACGCTCGAGAACCTCTTCGAGACCATCGCCGACGCCGAGGTCAAGGAGCTCAACCTGATCATCAAGGCCGACGTCCAGGGCTCCATCGAGGCCCTTCAGGACTCTCTCGACAAGATGGATCAGTCCGAGGTGCGTATCAACACGATCCACTCCGCCGTTGGTGCCATCAACGAGACCGACGTCGTCCTGGCCGACGCCTCCAACGCCATCATCATCGGCTTTGGCGTCCGTCCCGACGGCAAGGCCCGCTCCGCTGCCGAGCGCGAGGGCGTCGAGATCCGTTGCTACGACGTCATCTACAAGTGCCTCGAGGACCTCGACGCTGCTCGCATCGGTATGCTCAAGCCCACCGAGGTCGAGGTCTCCACGGGTACTGCGACCGTTCTGGACACCTTCAAGGTGCCCAAGGTCGGCATCGCCGCCGGTGTCCGCGTCGAAGAGGGCGAGATCGCCGCGACCGATTCTGTGCGCCTGGTGCGCGACGGCATCGTGGTCTTCAACGGTAAAATCGCCTCGATGCGCCACTACAAGGACGAGGCCAAGAGCCTCAAGAGCGGCTCCGAGGGCGGTATTGGCCTGGAGAACTTCCAGGACATCAAGCCTGGCGACACCATTGAGGGCTACCGCATCGACCAGGTTGCCCGTACCGAGTAGGGGGGTAGCGCTATGAAGCAAACGCAGGCAACCCGCCGTCTGGGCGAGCAGCTTCGCGAGAAGCTCGGTTATATCCTGCTCTTTGAGGTTTCCGATCCGCGTCTCGACCTGGTCACCTTGACCGCGGTCGAGGTCGCGGTGGACCGTTCGTTCGCGCGCGTGTACGTGTCGTGCGACGCGAGCCGCTACGAGGAGGTCATGGAGGCGCTCGCCAGCGCCAAGGGCCGCATTCGTAGCCTGTTGGCCCGCTCGCTCGATTGGCGCGTCACGCCCGAGCTCGATTTTCGCATCGATCGCTCGACCGATGAGGCCGAGCGCATCACGCGCGCGCTGGAAAACGTTCCCGCCACGCTTGCGATCGAAAAGGACGAGGACGGCTATCCCATAGCGGATGCCGCCCAGGAGGCAGCTTTAGATGAGTAATTCCGCCGACCTCGCATCGTGCGAGTCTGCAGATATTCAGCGACGCATCCTCGAGCTCATCGAGGGTGCGTCCTCCATTGCGATTTCGGGACATACGTCTCCCGATGGTGACGCCCTGGGCTCCGTGCTGGGTCTGGGCTTATCGCTTATGAAGTTTTTCCCCAACAAGGACATTGCCCTGCTGCTGGCAGACGATGACCCGGTTCCGCGCATCTACCGCTTTATGGAGGGCGCCGACCGTCTGGTGCCCGCATCTGCGTATACCGGCAATCCGGACCTTTTCATCTCGGTGGACGTGCCGGTCGTCGAGCGTCTGAACAACTCCGCTGAGGTGCTCCGCCGCTCGTCTCATGTGGTGTGCTTCGATCACCATCCGGCGCGTGAGGAATTTGCCGAGCTGAGCCTGAGGTGCGTCGGCGCCGCGGCCTGCGCCATGATCATCGACCGCTTTTTAGACAATTGCGGCATTGTGGCTCGCAACGGTGTCGCGACCTGCCTGCTGTGCGGCCTGGTGACCGATACCGGTCGTTTTCAGTACCAAAACGCCGATGCTGCTGCGTTCCATGCCGCCTCGCGCCTGGTCGCGCACGGTGCCGATCCGGCGCGCGTCGCGCTCGAGGTCTACCAGAGCATGCGCGTAGAGTTCTTGCATCTCAAGTCCATCGTTATGGGTCGTATCAAGACCGTGGCGCACGGTCGTGTGGCATATAGTTATGCGTACCAGAGCGACCTCGAGGCCTGCGGCGTCACTTCGGATGAGTGCGACGGTCTGGTCGATGTGGTGCGTTCGGTGATGGGCGTTGAGGTCTGCCTGTTCCTAAAGGGCATCGAGGGCGATACCAAGGTGCGCGGCAACCTGCGCTCCAAGGGTGACCTCGATGTGTCCGAGATCGCTGCCAACTTTGGCGGTGGCGGGCATCATGCCGCCGCCGGCTTTTCCAACAACGGAACGATTCGCGAGACGCTCGCCGTGGCACTTCCCATGCTGGCCGAGCTGGTGGGGGAGGATCCCGCTTCGGTGACCGTCGAGCTCTAACATTTTGGATGGTACATGGCTCGTCGTACGCCTTCTCAATTGAATATGCTGCTCGCCGTCGATAAGCCGGTGGGCTGTACGTCCCACGACGTGGTATCGCAGTGCCGACGCGCCCTCCATGAGCGACGCGTCGGCCATGCCGGTACGCTCGACCCCATGGCCTCGGGTGTCATGGTGGTGGGCGTCGGCCAGGCGACCCGTCTGCTGGGCATGCTAACCCTCGATACCAAAAGCTATGTCGCCGACATTTCGTTTGGCGTCGAGACCAATACCGATGACGCGGAGGGCGAGGCCGTCCGCACGGTACCCGTTGCCCCCGAGCTGCACGATCTCGCTTACGCTCGTGAGCAGCTGGCCGCTATGCTTGGCCCGCAGTTGCAGGTGCCGCCAGCTTTTTCGGCCATCTCGGTCAATGGCGTTCGTGCCTATAAGAGTGCTCGCGAGGGCAATGCGGTAGACTTGCCTCCGCGCCCCGTCGAGGTCTATGCCGCCGACCTGATCGCCGTGAGCGGCGAGGGCGAAACGTGCGTCTGGACCGTGGCCTTTTCGGTAAGCAAAGGCACCTACATTCGTGCGCTTGCTCGCGATCTGGGTCGCGCCTGCGATAGTGCTGCGCATATTTCCGCGCTGCGCCGTACGGCCTCCGGCGTGGTTTCCATTGGCGCCTGTCATGCGGTTGAGGAACTCTCTGCCGAGTCCGCTGTCGGCTTCGCTCTGGATCCCATCGCCGCCCTTGGTGCCACGCGTGTCGATTTGCCGGGTAATCTTGCAGACGACCTGCTTTGTGGTCGCCGCATTCCCGTTGAACGCGCGCTTGCGGATTTCGATATGGCGAAGGCGCCGTTCGCGCTCGTGCTCGATGGGGGATTGAAGGCGCTTGCTCGTATCGAGGGCGGCCGCTTTGTGATGGAGCACGTCTTTCCGCAGGCGATCGGCGGTGTTCGATGATGCTGGCGCCTCACGAGCTCGCGCGTATCTTTTTCGCGGGTGAGTTGGATGAGGCCCCTATCGTTTCTGCCGATGCATTTGATGGGTGCGAGTTCTTGGGTGCCGCTTCAATCGCCATTGGCGTGTTTGATGGCGTACATCGTGGGCACCAAGAGCTGATCGATGCGGTTATTCGCGATGCGCATGATCACGGCAGCAAAGCGGTCGTGATTACTTTCGATCCTGACCCGGACGTCGTGGTGAGTCCTTCGCCCGCTCAAAAATTGATGACGACGGCTGACCGCCTGCATGCCCTGGCCCAAACCGGGGTCGATGCGGTGGTGGCCGTTCCCTTTACGTCTGCCGTGGCGGCACTCGACCATGTCGGGTTTCTGGCGCTTTTGTCGCGCGTTGTCGACATTCGCTCCATTCGTGTCGGCAGCGACTTTAGGCTCGGCCGCGGCGGCGCTTCGGGCGTTGCCGAGATGCGCGCCTGGGGCGCTGAGCGTGGGGTTGACGTTTACGGTCACGACCTGCTCTGCGTTAACGGGCAGACCGTCTGCGCCACGCGCGTCCGCCATGAGCTGGGTCAGGGTCATGTGGAGCTGGCTGCCGAGCTTCTCGGCCGTCCCTATATGCTGCGCGGCGTTGTGGCGGCTGGCCGTCACGAGGGCTCCGACATGGGCTTTCCCACGGCAAACATCCAGGTGCCCGACGGCATCCAGGTGCCTGCCGATGGCGTCTATGAGGGTCTGGTGCTGGTCGACGATACCGTATGGCCCGCTGCCGTTAATGTCGGCCTGCCGCCGACCTATGCCGATGATGCCGCCTCGGCGCATCTCGAGGCCAACTTGATCGGCTATGCGGGCGACCTGTATGGCGCCTCGGTGTCGCTGGCGTTTACGCGCTGGCTGCGTCCGTCTCGCGTGTTCGATTCCCTGGACGAGTTGATCGCGACCGTCGAGGGTAATATCGACGATATTCTTCATAACTTGGGTGAGCAGGGGGTGAGTATCCGTGATTAGCGATGAGGAAAAAGATCAGGTACGCGCGGCGTCGGACCTGGTTGCCATCGTGCAGGAAACGGTTGAGCTCAAGCCCCGCGGCCATGAGTTTTGGGGCTGCTGCCCGTTTCATGGCGAAAAGACCCCCTCGTTTCACATTATCCCTTCTACGCAGGTGTGGCACTGCTTTGGCTGCGGCGAGGGCGGCGACGTCTTCACCTATATCATGAAGCGCGAGAACCTGAGTTTTCCCGAGTCGATCCGTTATTTGGCCGACCGTGCGGGCATTGAACTGCACGATACCGGTGCGCAGCGCGATCGAGGCACCAAGCGTGCCCGCATCTATGACCTGTGCGCTGAGACGGCTCAGTTCTACCACACCATGCTTATGCGCGGTAAGGACAGCCGTCCGCGCGAGTACTTCGCCAGCCGCGGTATGGGCGGCGACGTCTGTCGCCGCTACTGCCTGGGCTTTGCGCCGGGTCGCAACGCGCTGGTGTCGCATCTGTCGCAGGCGGGCTTTACCCCGCAGGAGATGATTGACGCCAATGTGGCCGTGAGCCGCGGGCGCGGGCAGCTCGCGGACCGTTTTTACGACCGCGTGATGTTTCCCATCTTTGATGAGCAGGGTCACAATATCGCCTTTGGCGGGCGCATCATGGGCGATGGTCAGCCCAAGTACCTCAACACCGCCGAGACGAGCGTGTTTCATAAAAAACGAAACCTCTATGGCTTTAACTGGGCCAAGGAGTTTATCGTCGCGCAGGATACCGCCATCGTGGTGGAAGGCTATACCGACTGCATCGCCTGCTGGGAGGCAGGGATCAAAAACGTTGTCGCCACGCTGGGCACGGCGCTGACGGAACATCAAGTTAAGACACTCACTCGTTTTGCCAAGCGCATTGTATATATGTTCGATGGCGACGCTGCCGGTCAAAAGGCTGCCCGTCGCGCGATTCAGTTTATCGAGCAGGATTCGATGGATCTTCGCTGCGTGGTGCTTCCCGACGGCAACGACCCCATGGAGTTCATCACGGCGCATGGTGGCGAGGCACTGCAAGCGCGCATCGATGCCGCCGAGCCCCTCATGGACTTTGTGTACCGTTCGCTACAGGAGTCGAGCGACATTACCACACCGGGCGGTCGCGCCAAGGCGCTCGAGGACGCGCTGACGCTCATCTATCCGCTACGTGACAGCTATATGATCGACACGTACTTTATCCAGATTGCCGATCTGTTGGGTTTGGACCTGGAGACCGTGCGCGCGAGCTCGGGCCGTGTGTTTCGCGATGTCGCCAAGCGCGAGGATGCCGAGCGCCGCCGTGAGCAGAACTACGAGCGTCAACGCGTGCAAGCTGAGCGCTCGGGCAGCGCGGGCGGTCGGGCGTCTGGTTCGCAGGGGACGTCTCGCGGTGCCTGGGCCGCGGGTGCGACGCCGCCGGTGTCCGCACCGGTCGAGGAGGACCCGTACGACTACGTTCCGCTTGATGCCTATGGGGCGACACCGGTGGAGGCCGACGAGGATCTGCCGCCAATCGATGTGCCAGCGGGGATGGAAAGCGCGGCGCCCGTTGCCGATGGTTCAAGCGCGGCGGCGGCTCCGTCGATGCCGATCGTTTTGACCGATCTGGAGCGGAAATCCCTGGCGGGGGAGCGCGAGCTGCTGACGATGCTCACGAGCTACCCCGATCTGTTCCGCACGTATGCCGATCGCATTTGTTCTATCGAGTGGGTCGACCCGCGTCACGAGTCCATTGCGTGGGCCGTGCTCGCGACGCCGCCGGGCACCGATCCTGCTGCCTGCATGGATGCGGCGCGCGCGGTGTGTCCCGAGGCGGCGTCGCTTGTCAGCGCCGGGCGCATTTCGGCAACGAGTAAGCACCCGACCGAGACGAACATCGTCTTTATGCTCGATACGCTCGAGCTCTACACCATCAAACGTCGCATGCGAGCTGCGCAGGCCAAGTTGCGTCAGGACCGTTCACTCGACGATGAGGACCGTCGCGTGCTGACTGTGCAGGCGGTGCAAGATTCACAGCGCCAGCGCGAGCTCCAAAAGTCGATCGGAGGCGTGGCCGACCCGTTCCGTTTGATCGGTTTGGAGACCACGGACGCCGATCAGGCCTAGATGTTGTGGTCAACCAGCGTATTCTCGCCTATATCCTGTCTTTATTTTGGGTATAGACGTCCATGTGTGTGCTAAAGTATTGAGTCCTGTGGACTACGAAGGGAGAATCTGTGCCAAAAAAGACTGAGAGCACGGGTACTGGGCTGGAATCCTACGTTGCAAAGCTCATGGGCAACGGCTCAAACAGGACTTCGGTAACCGAGGACGAGATTCAGGTCGCCCTGAAGGATATTGATGTTACTGATGAGCAGCTCAACGCGGTGTATTCCGCGCTGCGCAACAGCGGCATCCAGATTATCTCCGCGAGCGGAAACGACGACGCCCCGATGGACGTCGACGATGACGATAACGATACCGATACCGACGATTTCGATGACGACGACGAGCACGATTCCGGCTCGCTCGACGATCACGAGCTCAAGATGGCCCGTCAGGCCGACGCCGAGATGGGTTCTTCCAAGAGCAAGAAGAAGCGCACCGTGCGCACGTCCCGTTCACGCTCCCGCGTGCGCGGCATCGATGCCTCCACGGTGATGCTGACCGGCGACCCGGTCCGTATGTACCTCAAGGAGATCGGCAAGGTCGACCTGCTGACCGCCTCCGAAGAGGTCGATCTGGCCATGAAGATTGAGGCCGGTCTTGAGGCCACCGAGAAGCTCGAGGCTGCTGAGGCAGGCGAGCTCGAGCTCACGCGTACCGAAATGCGTCGTCTTACGCGCATTGAGAACGTGGGTCTCGAAGCCAAGCAGGCACTCATCAGCGCAAACCTGCGTCTGGTCGTCTCCATCGCCAAGCGCTATGTCGGTCGCGGCATGCTGTTCCTGGACCTTATTCAGGAGGGCAACCTCGGTCTGATCCGCGCCGTCGAGAAGTTCGACTACCAGAAGGGCTTTAAGTTCTCCACGTACGCCACGTGGTGGATCCGTCAGGCCATTACGCGCGCTATCGCCGACCAGGCCCGTACCATCCGTATTCCCGTGCACATGGTCGAGACCATCAACAAGCTCGTCCGTGTGCAGCGCCAGCTCCTTCAGGACCTGGGTCGCGACCCGACCCCCGAGGAGATCGGTGCCGAGATGGACATGAGCGCCGACCGCGTTCGCGAGGTCCAGAAGATCTCGCAGGAGCCCGTGTCGCTCGAGACCCCCATCGGCGAGGAAGAGGATTCCCAGCTGGGCGATTTCATCGAGGACTCCCAGGCTATCGTTCCGCCCGATGCGGCCAGCTTCTCCATGCTGCAGGAGCAGCTCACCCAGGTGCTCGATTCGCTTGCCGATCGTGAGCGCAAGGTTATCGAGCTGCGCTTTGGCCTTGTCGACGGACATCCCCGTACGCTCGAGGAGGTCGGCCGCGAGTTTGGCGTCACGCGCGAGCGCATCCGCCAGATCGAGTCCAAGACTCTGGCCAAGCTTCGCCACCCGAGCCGCTCGAGCAAGCTCAAGGACTATATCGAAAGCTAGTCAAGCAAGAGGCGCCCTCAAGCACATCCGCTTGAGGGCGCTTTCATGTAGTCGTTGGGGACGTTCTTGAATGACTGGTCGTTTAAGAACGTCCCCAATGACTAGGTCGGAAAATTTCTTAAAAAAGTTCTTGCCCTGAGCTGATTCGTCCGTATAATAAACTTCGTTGCTTGAGAGCACGCACCTATTCCTCGGTAGCTCAATGGTAGAGCACGCGGCTGTTAACCGCGCTGTTGTAGGTTCGAGTCCTACCCGGGGAGCCAGAATTTTTCAGCCCTTTCTGTTGGGCTTTAAATTCCTCGGTAGCTCAATGGTAGAGCACGCGGCTGTTAACCGCGCTGTTGTAGGTTCGAGTCCTACCCGGGGAGCCAGGTTGTAAAACCCGTCGCTTATGCGGCGGGTTTTTTCATGCCGCGATCGCTGTTCGCGAACGTTACCGTATCAACATTTCGTGTCGAGGATGTAATCCCGAGGCCCGCCACCTCAACATGGCGCGGTCGTTGTAGAATATTCCAATGATTGCTCCCACGAGATGGTGCCGCGAGCACCAGATAAGGAGATTCTTGTGTCTGAGACCATTAACGGCAGCCTGAGCGTCTCGAACGACGTTATTGCCGATATTGCCGGTTATGCCGCGATGACGTGCTATGGCGTCGTCGGTATGGCCGAACAGCTCCAGGGCGCCGAGAGCGTGCGCCTGCTTGCCGGTCAGCGCCTCCGCAAGGGCGTGCTTGTCTCCGCCGACGAGAACGGCCTTACGGTCGATCTTCACGTCGTGCTCGAGAACGGCGTCAACATGAAGTCCGTCTGCCACAATCTTTCGAGCTCCGTTGCCTTTACCCTGCAGGAGATCGCCCAGATCGATCCCGCCAGCCTTAAGATCGGCATCCATATCGACGCGCTCAAGAGCCGTCTGAACTAGCATCCGAAAACGGAGATTCAAATACCCATGATTGCAAAGACCATTCGCACCTGTTTTCCGATCGCTGCGGCTGCCGTTTCCGACAAGGCCGAGGAGATCAACAAGCTCAACGTCTTCCCCGTACCCGACGGCGACACCGGCACCAACATGTCGCTCACGCTCGCCTCGGTGACCAAGGAGCTTTCCGCCCTTCCCGCCGATGCCGATATGGAGGCCATCGCCGGCGCCATCACCCACGGCTCCCTGATGGGTGCCCGCGGTAACTCCGGAGTCATCACCTCGCAGATTCTGCGCGGCGTGGCCGAGGGTCTTGTCTCTGCCGACGAGCCTATTACGTCCGCCAACATTGCCTTCGCCTTCCGTCGTGCCGTCAAGGTTGCCTTCCAGGCTGTCCGCAAGCCCATCGAGGGCACGATCCTCACGGTCCTGCGCGATGTCTCGACCAAGGCCGATGAGTGCGAGAAGAAGAAGTTCTCGGCCGAGGATGCGCTCGATGCTATCGTCGTCGAGGCGTACCAGTCCGTCGCCCGCACGCCCGACCTGCTGCCCGTTCTGAAGGAGAACGGCGTGGTCGACTCCGGCGCCTTTGGCTTCGCCATCTTCCTTGAGAACTTTGTGGCTGCAGCACTTGGCCGCAGCACCGTTGTCGAGGATTTCTCCGCCACGTTTGATTCCGCTGTCTCTGCCCGCGACGCGGCCCTTGGTCGCGTTGAGATCGAGGCCAACGACGATTGGGAGGGCTCGGAGTTCCGCTACTGCAACGAGTTCCTGTTTAAGGCCGACGCCCCGTTTGACGAGGACGAGTGCCTTAAGTTCCTGGGTTCCATGGGCGACTGCGAGCTTCTCGTGGGCGCCTATCCCGACTACAAGATCCATGTGCACTCCAACACCCCCAACCTGGTGCTCGAGCACATGCTGCAGCTCGGTCAGATCTATGAGGTCTTTATCCACAACATGGAGATGGAGGCCCACGACCGTACCGCCAAGATCCACGAGGATCAGGAAAAGGCCGCCGAGCCCGCCAAGGCGCTGGGCTTTGTCGCCGTTGCCGCCGGTTCGGGCGAGGCCGACATCCTCAAGTCCCTCGGCGTTGACGTGATCGTCTCGGGTGGCCAGACCATGAACCCCTCGACCGCCGATCTGCTGGGCGCCGTCGACCAGGTCAACGCGACCTCGGTCATCATCCTGCCCAACAACGGCAACATCCGCATGGCTGCCGAGGCCGCTGCCTCTGCCTGCACCGATAAGAAGGTCGCCGTCGTTCCCACCAAGACCGTTCCCCAGGCGTTCTCCGCGCTGTTCGCCGTCCTGCCCGATTCCGAGCTCGAGGACGCCGTCGCCGCCATGGTCGACGCCATCAGCGAGGTCCGCGATGGCGAGGTCACCCGCGCCGTGCGCGATTCCAGCGCCTCGGACGGCTCTCCGATTCACTCCGGTGACGTCATGGGCATCATCGCCGGTTCCATCGACGTGGTCGGCTCCGATGTGAAACAGGTCACCCTCGACTGCATCAACCGTATGCAGGAGGAAGAGGAAGGCGACGCGCTGACGATTCTGGCCGGCGAGGAGCTGTCCGACGAGGCCTTCCAGGAGATCGTCGACGCCATCGAGGAGGCTCAGCCCGACTTGGAGATTGATGCCCATCGTGGCGAGCAGCCGCTCTATCCCGTGATCTTCTCGATCGAGTAGGCATCTGAGCATGTCCGAGCTATGCTCCGTGCCGCGCGTCTCGGAGCGCTTTGCCCAGAGCAATGCGCTCGGCGAGGATATCGCGCGACTCAAATATGTTTCGGGTAAACGTGAGGAGGCCCTTCGCCGTCTGGGAATCCGGACGGTGGGGGACCTCCTTCTCCATATCCCGCATCGATATCTGGACTTTACCCGCTCATGGTCCATCGAGATGGCGCCCATCGGGACCGTGTGCACCATCGTTGCCACGGTCGACCGCATTGTTCAAAAGCAGCCTCGTCCGCGCATGCAGGTGACCGAGGTATCGCTCGTGGATGACACGGGTGTGCTGCAGGTCGCCTTTTTCCGCCAGCCCTGGATTGCCCAGCAGCTTAAGCGGGGTGACCGTCTGGCCGTGATGGGTAAGGTCGAGTTTGCCTACGGCTTTAAGCAGATGGCCTCGCCGCATTTTGAAAAGCTTGAGGATGGTCGTGCCGCGGGTACCATTTTGCCGGTCCACTACGTAAGTGATGGCGTAAGCCAGGCATGGATGCGTCGCATTGTGAGCGGTGCTCTTGAGCTCGTCGGCAATCCCTTTGATCCCATCCCGGCACCGCTGCGCGCAAAGCGCAAGCTCATGAGCAATGCCCGTGCGCTTCGTTCGATTCACTTTCCCTCGAGTATGGCCGAGCGCGACATTGCGCGCCGCCGTTTGGCCTATGAGGAATGCCTGTACCTGCAGCTCGCGCTTCGTCTGCGCAATGACGGCGGCTTGGTCGAGGTGGTTCCCTACGCCCACACCGCGGGTGAGCACCTTGTTGCTCTTAGGCAGGCCCTGCTGTTTTCGCTGAGCGACGAGCAGGAGGCCGCATTCCAGGATATTTTGCACGATATGTGCGATGATACGCGCGTCATGAACCGTCTGCTGCTGGGCGATGTCGGTACCGGCAAGACGGCCGTTGCCGCCTGTGCGTTGGCCGTAGCCGTCGATAGCGGCACCCAGGCCTGCGTCATGGCGCCTACGGGCGTGCTGGCTCGTCAGTATGCCGATAAGACCGGCCCTTTGCTCTCTCAGGCCGGCATGTCTTGGGCGCTCCTGACGGGCGCCACGCCGGCGGCGGAGCGCGAGCTCATCCATTCGCAGTTGGAATCGGGCGAGCTTGACGTGCTCTTTGGTACGCATGCCGTGCTTTCCGAAGACGTGAATTTTAAGCACTTGTCGCTCGTGGTCATCGACGAACAACACCGCTTTGGCGTGGGCCAGCGCAATGCCTTGCGCGCGAAGGGTCCCGGCGCGGACCTGCTCGTCATGACGGCGACGCCCATCCCGCGCACGCTGGCGCTCTCGGTCTACGGCGACCTGGACACGAGCATCATTCGCCATCGTCCCGTCCCGGGTGCCGGCGTGACGACGCGCGTCCTTACCGAGTCGAGCCGCGACCTGGCCTATGGTGCCATCCGTGAGGCACACGAGAAGGGCCAGCAGGCCTACGTGATCTGTCCGCTTGTGGAGCCGAGTGACTCGGCCGACGAGCTCGAGGATGTGCCCGGTATCGCCCGTGACGACGAGGGCCGCGTGACCGTCCCCGTGCCGCTGCACGATACGGCAACCGAGCTCGACCGCCTGCGCCTGGCGCTGCCGGGTCTTACTGTCGAGCGCCTCCACGGCCGCATGCGGGCGGGGGAGAAGGATCGCGTGATCGACGCCTTTAAACGCGGCGAGATTGACGTGCTCGTCTCGACCACCGTGGTCGAGGTGGGCGTCGACGTGCCCAATGCCACCGTGATGGTCATCGAGAACGGTGAGCGCTTTGGTTTGGCCGCCCTGCATCAGCTTCGTGGACGTGTGGGCCGTGGTACCGTGGCGGGCACATGCCTGGTCATGACGCACTCCAAGGGCAACGGCGGTACATCGGCGGCACAAGATCGCCTGCAGTCGCTCGAGAAGACCGCAGATGGCTTTACGCTTGCACAGATGGACCTGCGACTTCGCCACGAGGGTGAAATCTTGGGTTACCGTCAGCATGGTGGCGTGACCCTGCGTTTTGTCGACCTTGATGCCGATGAGGAGCTCATCGAGTGGGCGCATTTGGACGCGGTCGAGCTCTTGCGGTATGCTAGTAATCTTGACTCTGTGGCGACGCGTCCCCTGCGCGATGCGGTCGCCAAGCGATATCGACATATTTTTAAGGAGGTCAGCGGAGGATGAGAATCATCGGCGGTGAATGGCGCGGTCGCAAGATCGAAGAACCGCGCGGTCGCGATGTTACGCGTCCGACGACCGACCGCGTGCGCGAGGCGTGTGCATCCATGGTCCTATCGGCCTTCGGCTTTGATTTGGACGAGGTTCGCGTACTGGATGCCTTTGGCGGCTCCGGTGCCCTAGGCATCGAGATGCTCTCGCGGGGCGCCCGTTCGCTCACGACGTTCGAGATCGATCGCAATGCCGCGAGGCTCATAACCAAGAATATCGAGTCGCTCTGTCGCGATCGCGCGCGTTGGCGTGTGGTGACGGGCGATGTCCTTGCGAGCGCTTCGCGCGGCCGCGTGCCGGGCGGCCCCTTCGATCTGGTCTTGCTCGACCCGCCCTATGCTTTTGGTGCCAAGCCGGTCGATGAGCTGCTGCAGAACCTGGCCCAGCAGGGTCTGCTCACCCCGGGCGCCTATGCTCTGTTTGAGCATGCTGCCGCCGACGCGGGTGCACATCCTGCCGGCTTTGTAACCGTGCGTGAGAAACGCTATGGCATCACCTCGGTCGATCTGCTCCGTTGGGTCGGCGAGGGCGAGGATGACGACATCGCCACCGATGCCGATGACAGCGACGGCACGACGTTTCAGGAGGATGCCCATGAGTGACACCATTAACCGCGTCATCGTTCCGGGTACCTTCGATCCCATCACGTTTGGCCATATCGACGTCATCCGCCGCGCCCGCCGCATTTTTCCCAGTGTGATCGTGGCCGTTGCCGAGTCGCAGGGCAAAAACGGCGTGGGCACCACGTTTACGCTCGATGAACGCGTGGCGCTGGCCCGTGAGGCACTCGGTGATATCGATGGCGTCGAGGTCCTGCCCTTTACCGGACTGCTCGTCGACTTTGCTCGCGAGCAGGGTGCCGGTGCCGTGGTCAAGGGCCTACGCGCCATGACCGACTTTGAGTATGAGCTGCAGCAAGCCGACCTCAACTACCGCTTGGATAACGAGCTGGAGTCCATCTTTGTCATGAGTGCTCCGCAGTATGGCTACATCTCGAGCTCGGTTGTACGCCAGATCGCCTCGCTCGGTAGTGATGTTTCGACGTTTGTGCCGGCTAATGTGGTCGAGGCGCTTAAACATCGCTTTTCGTGACGTTTTTTATTGCCAGGTGGCATGTGGTAAACTAGCACGATGATATGTTACCTATGAAAGGAGACCGGATGCCGGGCGAGAATTTTCCTGGCGACAGGATCGTGAGCCTTGTCGACGAGCTCGAGGGGCTCATCCAAGAGGCTAAGACGCCGTTCGGCAAGAACGCCCAGATGAAGGTCATCGATGCCGACGTCTTCTTTAACATCCTCGATGAGATCCGCATGAGCTATCCCGAGGAATGGCAGAAGTCCCGCCGTATCCTCAAAGAGCGCGAGGAGCTTATGGCTTCCGCCGCCGCTCAGGCCGATTCCATCATCGCCGACGCTCAGCAGCAGGCCCTCACTATTGCCGGTGAGCAGGAAATTGTTCGCCTTGCGCAGCAGCAGGCCGACGATATCCGCGACCGTGCCCAGCAGTATGAGCGCGAGACGCGCTATGCTGCCGAGGATTACGCCGAGCAGGTCTTTACGCACCTGGAGGAGAACCTCAAGAGTCTGACCGGCACCGTCACCCGTTGCCGCCAGCAGCTCAATGAGGGCGCCGCCCAGCAGAATGGTCAGTGGTAATGGCTGAGTTCCCGAGCGTTACCGTCGATCTTTCCGAGCAGCTCGAGTTTCCCGGAGACTCGTATCCGCTGACCGGTAAGGTCGATGTCGCTGCCTACACGGTGGGCGAGAAAGAGTACCAGCTGCAGGACGGTATCGACTATGACGTGGTCTTTACCAATGCCGGCACCGGTGTTCTGCTTACCGGCATGGTTCGCGCGCACGCCACCGGCGAGTGCGACCGTTGCCTGGAGCCTGCCTCGTTTGACATTGCCGGCGAGATCGAGGAGTTCTATCTCTTCCATGAGCCCGAGGACCCCGAGGCCTACGAAGACGGCTATGAGCTCCTGGGCGAGGATCGCGTCGTCGATCTGGGCGAGCCCATCAACGACGCCGTTGTCATGGACACGCCGTTTGTTGTGCTCTGCAAGCCCGATTGCCGCGGTCTTTGTCCCGTTTGCGGCGCCAATCTCAACGTGGAGCAATGCGATTGTGCTGCCCAAGCCGAGGCCGAATGGGCCGAAGCCACGGAAAATCCATTTGCAGCATTGAAGAATCTCAAGCTTGACGAGTAAAACTGTGGTAGTATCGCTACTTGCGCGTAATCGCCACACTGGATAGTTCATAAGGAAGGTCACTATGCCCGTACCTAAACAAAAGCAGGGTCGTATCCGCACTCACACCCGCCGTTCCGCCAACATGAAGATCTCGGCTGCGGCTCAGTCCACGTGCCCCCGTTGCGGTGCTGTCAAGCTCCCGCACCACGTGTGCCCTAGCTGCGGTTTCTACAAGGACCGCGAGGTTATCGTTACCGAGTAACGGTATACTCTGGATACGATGCCGTTCCAACTGGAACCACAATGGCCGGCTCATTGAGTCGGCCATTTTTGTATAAGGAGCATGTATATGAGTAACGTTCGCGTTTGTGTAGACGTTGTGGGTGGAGACGAGAAGCCGCAGGTTGTCCTCGACGGTATTGAGGCTGCACTTGCCGCCGATCCCGATATCGAGGTCTTGGCAGCTGGTCCCGCCGAAATCGTCAATCCCTTTGCAGCTTCCCATGCACGTGTTGAGGCCCTTGAGGCGCCTGACGTTATCGCCATGGATGACGATCCCATTCGCGCCGTGATGACCAAGCGTAAGTCGTCGATCGTGCTTTCTTGCCGCGCCATTAAGAAGGGCAACGCGGATGCGTTCTTCTCCGCCGGCTCCACCGGTGCCATGACCGCCGCCGCCACCGCCTATGTGACGCCGTTTAGGTATCAGGCCGAAGGCAAGAAGCAGCCGGTGCGTCCCTGTCTGACCAATGCGCTGCCCAATCGCGCCGGCGGTCTGACGGTGCTGTGCGACATGGGTGCCAACCCCGATGTGGAGGTCGATGACATGGTGCGTTTTGCCCAGATGGGTAGCGCCTATGCCCGCGTCGTCCTGGGCATCGAGCATCCTCGCGTGGGCCTGCTTGCCAATGGCACCGAGGATGAGAAGGGCTCCAACTTTACCAAGGCCTGTTTCCCTGCTATGAAGGCCGCCGTTCCCGGCTTTGTTGGTAACTGCGAGGGCACCGACCTCACCTCAGGTAACTTCGATGTCGTCGTTGCCGATGGCATGTCGGGTAATATCGCTCTCAAAGCTACCGAGGGCGCTGCCAAGTTTTTGCTGCAGGAGCTCAAGGGCGCCTTTATGGCCTCGCTCGGCACCAAGATCGCCGCGCTGCTCATCAAAAAGCAGATGCGCGAGATTAAGGCCAAGCTCTCTGGCGACGCCAAGGGCGGCGCGATTCTTCTGGGCCTGCGCGGCGTGGTCCTGATCGGCCATGGCGCCACCTCGGTCGAGGCTGTCAAAAACGGTACGCTCGCGGCGGCCGAAGCCGTGCGCGCCGGGCTGGTCGAGAATGTCGCCAACTCTATGGACAGTATCGTTTTGTAAGAGCGAGTTAGAGCGCTGTTATGTGCTTCGCGGCGCACGTCGTGGGGTAGAATCAGAACCGTGTCTTGGTACCGCCCGGGCGGTACCATTCTTTTGGTATTCATGTACTATGAGAGGAAGCGCTATGGACCGCTCCGAAATCTTCGACAAGATCGCCGAGGTCGCTGCTGACGTTCTGGGCGTCGATGTTGCCGAAATTAGCGAGGAGACCACCTTTGACGACCTCGATGCCAACTCGCTCGAGCGCCTGCAGCTGGTTACGGCTATCGAGGACGAGTTCAACCTCGAGATCGATGACGAGACCCTGCTCTCGCTCAACTCTGTCGCCGACGCCGTCGACGCTATCGAAGCTGCCAAGGAGGCCTAAGTCTTGGCTTTATCCGAACGACTTACGCGCGCCCAGGAAATCCTGGGCCACGAGTTCAACAATAAGGTGCTGCTGCGCGCGGCCCTTACGCATCCCTCGGCAGTCGAGGGCCAGCCGGTTTCTGCCAGCTATGAGCGCCTTGAGTTCTTGGGCGATTCCATTTTGGGCGCCGTGGTGGCCCGTTCGCTCTTTGAGTCCTATCCCGAGTTTGACGAGGGCAAGCTCACGCGCCTGAAGGTGTCCCTTGTCTCGGGCGCCACGCTGTCCGAGGTGTCGCACGAGCTGGGTATCGACGACATCATCATCTTTGGCGCCTCCGAGACCGGTACCGGCGCGCGCGGCCTGCACTCGGCGCTTGAGAACGTTTACGAGTCGCTCGTGGGCGCGTTGTATCTGGATGCCGGTTGGGATTCGGCGGCGGAGTTCATCCACCGTACGCTTAAGCCGCACCTGGCCACCGAGCGTGCCGAGCACCCCGCGAACCCCAAGTCGTTCTTGCAGGAGTGCGTGCAGGCAGACGGCCACGAGCCTCCCGCGTATAAGCTGGTCGGCTCCGAGGGCCCCGCACATGCGCCCACCTTTACCGCTGTGGTGCTCATCGACGGTATTCGCCAGGGCCGCGGCACCGGTTCCTCCAAGAAGGAGGCTGAGGGGGCCGCTGCTCTCGAGGCGCTCGACCGCATGGGCTACACCACCAACGGCGTGATTCTCAACAAGAAGCCTGTTTAAGCGAGGAACCGTGTATCTCAAGTCCCTCACGCTCAAAGGGTTCAAGTCGTTTGCCGACCGCGCCCATATGTCATTTGAGCCGGGCCTGACCGTCATCGTCGGTCCCAACGGCTCGGGAAAATCGAACATCTCCGACTCGATTCTGTGGGTCCTGGGCGAGCAGAGCGCCAAGCAGCTGCGCGGTCAGGCCATGGAGGACGTCATCTTCTCGGGCTCGTCCGCGCGCAAGCCGGTGGGTGTCGCCGAGGTCACGCTGGTGCTCGATAACTCGGACCATATGCTGCCCGTCGACTTTGACGAGGTCGCCATCACCCGTCGCATGTACCGCTCGGGCGAAAGCGAGTACCTCATCAACTCGAGCCCGTGCCGCCTGATGGACATTCAGGACATCCTGCACGATTCGGGCCTGGGCAAGGATACGCATTCCATCATCAGCCAAGGCAAGCTCGATGCCATTTTGCAGAGCCGCCCCGAGGAGCGCCGCGCCCTGATCGAGGAGGCTGCCGGCATCTCCAAGCACAAGCGCCGCAAGGAGCGTGCACTCAATAAGATTAAATCGATGGACGAGCACCTGACCCGTGCCCGCGACATCAATAAGGAGATCGCCCGTCAGCTGCGGCCGCTAGAGCGTCAGGTTGATCGCGCGCGCAAGTACAAAGAGCTGTCCTCGCGCGCGAACGAGCTTACGCAGATGCTGGCCGTCGACGAACTTCGTTCGCTGCAGTCGCAGTGGAACGACCTGGAGAGTCGCTCCAAGGAGGGCGCTGCCGAGTTTGAGCTTGCGCAATACCGCCTGGGCGAAAAAGAGCGCGAGCTCGAGAAACTCCAGGTCATGCTCGAGGAAAAGGGCCTGTTTGTGGGCGATCTGGGCGAGCAGCGCCGCCATATGCAAGACGTGGTCGGCCGCATCAACTCCGATATGCGCCTACTCGAGGAAAAGGGCCACAACATGGTGTCGCGCCTGTCCGACATGCGCGGCCAGATCTCGAGCTCCGAACATCAGCGCCGTCGCGTGGTCGAGGAGCTCGAGGATGCGCGCGCCCAGCTTGAGGAAGTGACCGGTGCGCACATGCAGGCCCAGGACGACGTTGACGCCGCAGGTCCTGCCGCCGCCCAGCTCCACGAGCGTCGCGTTGCGCTCGACAATCAGATTTCGCAGCTTACGCGCGAGCAGCGCGATGTGCAGCGTGTGGCCGATAACGCCGCGCTCGAGCTTGCCAAGGTGAAGGACTCTTTGAGCAACGCCGAGGTCGAGGACAACATGTACGCCTCGCGCCTGGAGCAGATTGACGAGCAGCTCGAGGAGGTCACGGCCTCGCTCGAGAGCCGTCGCGACCGCGCTGAGGAGCTCGACGGCGCGCTTGATCAGGCCCGCCAGGCCCAGATCGATGCGCGTGAGGCCACCGAGGTCGCCCGTGCAGCGTTGAAGGACCTGCGTAATCGCGAGAGCGAGGCGCGCAATAAACTGTCCGAGGTTCGCTCTGAGCTCGCGAGCCAAAAGAAGCTCGACGCCCGCATGGCAGACAGCTCGCCGCTGGTGAGCCGTTTGATGGGCGCGCTGGGCGATTATGTCTCGGGTCGCCTGGGCGACGTGCTCGAGGCTCCTCGTGAGCTCGAGGGCCTGGTCGAGCAGCTGCTTGCCGGCGACATCGATGCCCTACTGTTTGATGACGCAGCCACGCTTGAGCGTGCCGGTCGTGCGGCTCTGGACCAAAAGAAGGCTTCGGGCGAGGCGCTGCTGGCGACGCGCGACGTGAGCGGCGGTGCTGCTGCTAAGGGCGCTGCCGGTTCGCGTCTGGTCGATCGTCTGTCCGTGCGCTCCGGTTATGGCCCGGTTGTCGAGGCCCTGCTCGGCGGCTATTACGTGGTCGATGACTTGGCTGCCGCGCTGGCGGCACCAGTCGTTGACGGCGTGACCTATGTGACGCCCGATGGCGCCCGCGTGAGCTGTGGCGGCCTGGTGCGCGTGGGGCTCGATGCCGGCGAGGCTTCGGGTGCCCTGGAGCGCAAGCGTCGAATTCGTGAGCTGGAGGGCCTGGAGCCCGATCTTGCTGCCGTGTTTGAGCATGTGTCGGATCGGGTCGTCGAGGCCAATGCGGCCGTCGAGGAGGCGCGTGCCGCCGAGGGCGATGCCGCCGGTGAGATCGCCCGTCTTGAGGGCGAGCGCCGCTCGCTGCTCTCCGAGATCGGCCGCCTGGAGCAAAGCGCCAACAATGCCGAGGTTGAGCGCGTGCGCATCTCCAAGCGCCGCGAACAGGCCGCCGAGGCCGTTCGCGCTGCGCGCCCGCGCGTTGACGAGCTCACCCGTTCGCGCGACGAGGCCCGTGCGCAGGCAAGCGACCTGGGTCTCCAGATTGCCGAAGCCAACGACGAGCTCGATCGCGTGCGCCGTGACGATTCCGAGGCCGCCGGCAAGCTCGCCGATGCCAAGGTGCGCCTGGCCCAGACGAGCGAGCGTCTGCGTTCGCTGAAGGGCCGCGTGCCCGACCTGGAGCATCGTCTGGAGGGCATCGACCGCCGTATCCGCGGAACACGCCAGGCCTCGCGCTCTCTCGAGCTGCTGCGCCTGCGCGTCGATCCCATGCACGAGCGCTATTCGGCCCTGCTGGAGCGCGCGTCGGATTGGGCCGCGCGTCTGCGTGACCAGGCTTCGCTCGAGGAGGCGGACTCGGCCTCGCTTAAGAAGACCATCGAAGACGCCAAGGCCGAGGTTGCTCGTGCCAAGGAGCGGGTCGATGCCGCCACGGCGACGCAAAATGAGTTCAAGGTCTCCCGCGGCAAGCTCGAGGTGCAGGTAGAGGCGGCCATCAAGGCCATTACCGCCGATGGCACCACGGTGCTCGAGGAAGTGCTCATGCTTCCTGCGCCCACCGACCGCGATGCCGCCGAGCGCGAGCTCAACCAGCTCGTGCGCCAGATCAACAACCTGGGCCCTGTGAACCAGGTTGCCATGGAGGAGTACGAGCAGCTCAAGCGCCGCGCCGATTACATCGAGGAGCAGCTGGCCGATCTTGAGAGCGCACGCAAGGCGCTCACCAAGATCACGGCGGCCATCGACCGTAAGATGCGTAAGGCCTTCCTGGTGACCTTTGAGAAGGTCGATGCGAACTTCCGCGAGATCTTCGCCATGCTGTTCCCGGGTGGCCAGGCGCATCTGGAGATGACCGACCCCGAGCATCCTGCCGAGACGGGCATCGAGGTCGTGGCGCAGCCGCGCGGCAAGCGCATCACCAAGATGATGCTCATGTCGGGCGGCGAGAAGAGCCTGACGGCGCTCGCCTTGCTCTTTGCCGTGTATCGCACGCGTACGGTGCCGTTCTATGTGCTGGACGAGGTCGAGGCGGCGCTCGATGACGCCAACCTGTCCAAGCTCATCGGCGCGCTCGATGTTTTGCGTTCCGATACGCAGCTCTTGGTTATCTCGCATCAGCGCCGTACTATGGAGGACGCTGACGTCCTCTACGGCGTCTCGATGCAAGCCGACGGCGTCAGCCGCGTCGTCTCGCAAAAACTTGATCGCGAAACCGGAAAGGTCGTGAATGCATAATGGGATTCTTCGATGCTCTCTCGCGCGGACTTGAGCGCAGCCGCGAGGCCCTCAACGAGGTCTTTTACTTTGGCGGCGAGGTCGATGAGGATTTTTGGGAGGATCTAGAGGACACCCTCGTCATGGGTGACATGGGCGCCGAGGTCGCGATTAAGGTGTCCGATGACCTGCGCGATACCGCGGCCAAGAAGAACCTCAAGACCGCTCCGCAACTCCGTCGCGCCCTGGCCGAGCAGCTCGAGCAGCATTTTGTGCCCGCCGAGCGCGATCCGTTCTCCGACACGCCGAGTTGCGTGCTGTTTGTGGGTATTAACGGTGCCGGCAAGACCACGACGGTCGGCAAGATCGCGAGCGCTATGGCTGCCCGCGGCAAGAACGTCGTGATCGGTTCGGCCGATACCTTCCGCGCCGCCGCCATCGAGCAGCTCGATGTGTGGGGCCAGCGCGCCGGCGTTCCCGTCATCAAGCGCGACCGCGGCTCCGATCCGGCGAGCGTGTGCTATGACGTGCTCGATGAGGCCGACAAGCGCGGCAGCGACCTGGTGCTTATCGACACTGCCGGCCGTCTGCACACGAGCCCCGAGCTCATGCGCGAGCTTGCCAAGGTGGTCAACGTGACGCGCAAGCGCGCCGCCAATATGGCCGCCGGTCCCATGCCGGTCTCGGTTGTCCTCGTGATCGATGCCGCGACGGGCCAAAACGGCCTGAACCAGGCGCTCGAGTTTAACGAGGCGCTGGGTCTGGACGGTATTATCATGACAAAGCTCGACGGCACGGCAAAGGGCGGTATCGCCATGGCCGTGGCCGAGAAGCTCAAGCTTCCGATCCTGCGCATCGGCGTGGGCGAGCAGGTCGATGACCTGCAGGAGTTCAATGCCAAAGATTTCTGCCGCGCCCTGGTGGGCGAGTCCAACTAAGGAGTAACCAGTGTTTGATTCCCTGAGCGATCGCCTCAACGACACATTTGACCGCCTGCGTGGCAAGGGTAAGCTGACCGAGGCCGACATTACCTCGGCCATGCGCGACATTCGCATGGCGCTGCTCGAGGCCGACGTCAACTTCAAGGTCGTCAAGGAGTTCGTCGCCAAGACCAAGGAGCGTTGCATGACCGCCGAGGTCATGGAGTCGCTGTCGCCGGCACAAAACGTCGTCAAGATCGTGCTCGACGAGCTCACCGAGATGCTCGGCTCCACCGAGAGCAAGCTCGTCTTTAGCAACCGCATTCCCAATGTCATCATGCTCGTGGGCCTGCAGGGTTCCGGTAAGACTACGGCGGCCGTTAAGCTGGCCTATCTGCTCAAGAAGCAGGGTCGCTCGCCGTTGCTCGCCGCGTGCGACGTCTACCGCCCCGCCGCTGCCGATCAGCTGGCCACGCTCGGTGGAGAGATCGGCGTTCCGGTCTTCCGCGGCGACGGCGAGCACCCGGTCGATATCGCCAAGGGTGCCATCCAGGAGGCAGTCGACCACCTGCGTGACGTGGTCATTGTCGATACCGCCGGCCGCCTGCAGATCGACGAGCAGATGATGCAGGAGGCCGTGGATATTAAGAAGGCCGTCAAGCCCGATCAGGTGCTGATGGTCGTCGATGCCATGACCGGCCAGGATATCGTCAACGTCGTCTCGACCTTCGCCGAGCGCACTGACTTTGACGGCGTGATCATCTCTAAGCTCGACGGCGATGCCCGTGGCGGCGGTGCGCTTTCCGTGCGCCAGGTGACCGGCAAGCCCATCAAGTTCGTGAGTATGGGCGAGAAACCCGATTCGCTGGAGCCGTTCTATCCCGATCGCATGGCCAAGCGCATTCTGGGTATGGGCGATGTTGTCGGCATCATCGAGAAAGCCCAGGAGGCGGCCGACGCTGAGCAGCTCGAGGCTGCCGAGCGTATGCTGCGCGAGGGCTTTACCATGAACGACATGCTCGACCAGATGAAGGCCGTCAAGAAGATGGGCGGTATGAAGGGTATCCTGGGTATGCTCCCCGGCGGCCAGCGCGCGCTCAACCAGATGGGCGGCAACCTGGACGAGGGCATCTTCGACAAGAACGAGGCCATCATCATGTCGATGACCAAGGAGGAGCGCCTGCGTCCCTCCATCATCAACGGCCAGCGCCGCGCCCGTATCGCCAAGGGCGCCGGCGTGACTCCCACCGAGGTCAATAGCCTTATGAAGCAGTGGGGCGAGATGAACAAGATGATGGGCCGCATGCGCTCGATGGCCAATCAGGCACAGGCTGGTGGCAAGAAGGGCAAGAAGGGTAAGAAGGGCAAAAAGATGCGCATGCCCAATATTCCCGGTCTGGATGCCATGGGTCTGGGCGGCATGGGCGGCCTGGGCGGCCTGGGAACGGGCGGTCCTAAGTCCGATATGGACCTGCTGCGCCAGATGGAAGCTCAGATGCGCAATAAGAAATAGCGACTGGTTGAGTCGTGTATGGCGAAGGCCGCCTGGATGGTACTCCAGGCGGCCTTCGCCGTTTGTTCGCTGGTTGTCACACACGTGGAAGCGTGCTTGCGCCAGGGCACGTGCCGCTAGTGGCAGCTGCAGCTCTCGTGCCTGTCGTGGTCGTGATGGCCGTGGCAGCCGCAGGAATCGCCGTGCTCATGGGCGTGCTCGTGGTCGTGGCCATGGCAGTCGCAGGTGGCCTCGCCGGTCTGTGCGAGCCTGCCGGCAATGAGGGCCTCGACGCAGGCGTCGCAGCTGCCCTGGGCGCCCGCATAGACCGTGATGCCGGCTTGGGTGAGCGCGTTGATGGCACCGCCGCCGATGCCGCCGCAGATGAGCGTGTCGACGCCACCGTTGGCGAGCAGGCCCGCCAGGGCGCCGTGGCCGGTGCCGCCGGTGCCCACGACCTGCTCGTTGAGCACCTTGCCATCCTGGATGTCGTAGATCTTGAACTGTTCGCTGCGGCCAAAGTGCATAAAGATGTTGCCGTTGTCGTACGTCGTTGCCACCCTCATGGTGCCGACCTCCTTTGCTGGCCATGCGGCCGTCGTCGTGGTGATGGGGGAGTATGCGATATTGCCGCCTTCGATGACGATCGACCGTCCATTGACCAGCGCGTTTGCCACCTTGCGATGTGCGCGGCTGCAGATTGCCGCCACCGTGGCGCGGGCAATGCCCATGCACTGGGCGACTTCCTCCTGATTGAGGCCTTCCAGGTCGCATAGGCGCAGGACCTCGAGCTCGTCGACCGTCATGTCGATGGCATCTCCGCTGGCAAGGCCGTCGGGGGTAAAACCGCGATATTCGGGGATGATCCCTACGCGGCGTAGTTTCTCGCGTCTTCCTGCCATACACCCTCCAAATCTGACATATGTCAACAATAAGATAGCGCGCGAGCGGAACCGTGCAAGGCATTTTTGGCATATGTCCGAAAATGAGGGCTTATGTTTGGGCTGTGGGGTCGCGTGCGCCTGGGCTACAATGAATTTCGCTTATAGGCGACTGACAGGAGGGTCAATGAGCAAGGCTGATCAACAGTTTGTAACCATGTGCCGCGATATCTTGGACCATGGCACCACCACCGAGGGCCAAAAGGTCCGACCGGTGTGGGAGGACGGCACCCCTGCCTATACCATTAAAAACTTTGGCGTTACGGCTCGCTACGACCTGCGTGAGGAGTTTCCCGCGCTCACACTGCGTCGCACGGCGCTTAAGTCTGCCATGGACGAGATTCTGTGGATCTATCAAAAGAAGTCAAATAACGTCCACGACCTCAACAGCCATATTTGGGATGAGTGGGCCGACGAGACTGGTTCCATCGGCAAGGCCTACGGGTACCAGATTGGCCAGAAGAGCCATTATCCCGAGGGCGATTTCGACCAGATGGACCGTGTGCTGTACGACCTTAAGCACACGCCGTACAGCCGCCGCATTATGACGAACACCTATGTGTTTAGCGACCTGTCCGAGATGCACCTGTACCCGTGCGCGTACAGCGTGACCTATAACGTCACGCAGCGCCCGCAGGACGATAAGCCTACACTCAACATGATTCTCAACCAGCGCAGCCAAGACATTTTGGCCGCGAACAACTGGAACGTGTGCCAGTACGCCATTTTGCTGATGATGGTCGCGCAGTCGGTCGATATGATTCCCGGCGAGCTGCTGCATGTGATCGCCGACGCCCATATCTACGACCGTCATGTCGATATCGTCCGCGAGCTTATCGAGCGTCCGCAGTTTGCGGCGCCTAAGGTAACGCTTAACCCCGACGTGCACGATTTCTATGCGTTTACGACCGACGACCTGATTGTGGAGGGCTACGAGCACGGCCCGCAGGTCAAGAACATTCCCATTGCGGTGTAGGTGGCGCTCATGACGTGTAAGCTTTCTGCCATCGTTGCTGTGTGTGACGATTGGGGCATTGGGTGCGAGGGCGACATGGTGGTGTCCAATCGTGCTGACATGCGCCATTTTGTGGCGTGCACCAAAGGTTGCCCGGTCATTATGGGGCGCAAGACCCTGCTGAGTTTTCCCGGCGGGCGTCCGCTCAAGAACCGCCGCAATATCGTGCTTACCCGCGACGAGAGCTTTGCCCCCGAGGGCGTCGACGTGGTGCATAGTATCGACGAGGCGCTCGCCGCGGTTGCCGATGAGCCCGTTGCCTGGGTGATCGGTGGCGGCGAGGTGTATCGGCAGTTTTTGCCGTATTGCGCCGAGGCCGAGGTCACGCACAACCATTGCACTCATGCCGTGGACACGTACTTTCCCGATTTGGACGCCGATCCCGCGTGGGAGATTGCGTGGCGTGGCGGTGTTGCCACGATTGCCGCGGGCGAGGGCGACGAGGGTGTCGATTATGAGTTCGTGACGTATCGTCGCGTTGAGGCGTAAATCGCCTGGCGTGAACGGTATTATCGGGTTGATTGAATGTATGGGGCGGCGCTTAGCGTCGCCTCGTTTGGTATAGATGTGCTGTAAAGAAGGGTGCGGGCAGGCTGCTATGACTGATGCCGTTGAGGTTCTGCGAATTGATTCGCTCGAGGACGAGCGGCTCGATGCCTACGTGCGACTGACCGAGCGCGAGCTGCGCTGCGTGCTGGAGCCGCAAAAGGGCATCTTTATCGCCGAGAGTGCCAAGGTTATTGAGCGCGCGGTGCGTGCCGGATACGAGCCTGTGAGCTTTCTTTTGGGCGAACGCTGGCTCGACCAGATGATGCCGCTGTTTGAGCGCCTGGTTGTGCGCGAGGGCGCAGGTCCGGTTCCTGTGTTCGTGGCCTCCATGGAGCTCATGGAGCAGTTGACGGGCTTTAACGTGACGCGCGGTGCGCTCGCGGCGTTTCGTCGCCCGCGACAGATTCCGGTTGATGAGTTTTTGGGCGGCGTCGTAAAAGCTGCGGGGGAGCGTCCGGTGCGCGTGTGCGTGCTTGAGGGCATTGTCGACCATACCAATGTGGGCGCGATTTTCCGCTCGGCGGCGGCGTTGAATGTCGACGGTATTCTGGTGAGCCCTACGTGTTGTGATCCGCTATATCGTCGTTCTGCCCGTGTGAGCATGGGCACGGTGTTTCAGGTGCCGTGGACGCGTATTGGCAGCGAGGCGCGCGTATGGCCGCACGATGGCCTGGCTGCGCTGCACAATGCCAGGTTTTCCTGTGTCGCCATGGCGTTGACGGATGATTCCGTTTCGCTGGACGATCCCGTGCTGCAGGAGATTGATCGCCTGGCGATCTTTATGGGCACCGAGGGCGCCGGCCTGGGCGCCAAGACTATCGCGGGCTGTGACCGGGCCGTGCGCATTCCGATGGCGCACGGGGTTGATTCGCTTAACGTGGCTGCGGCGAGTGCCGTCGCCTTTTGGCAGCTGTGCCCGCACGTGAGCAACGAGTATCACTACCAGCCGGGGCTGTATCGCTAGGTAGATAGTTCGCACCGGGCTCTGATTCGGGGTGTTTCGGTCGACGCCGGTCGGTGCTAAGCTGGTATTGGCTTTGTCTTAATTTGCTGTTTTGTCGGTTGACGTGCACTTGTGGGGAGGGCGTGTGGCTAAGAAATCTACGTCTATCGATGTAACGCAGGGCGTCATTTGGCAGCAGCTGCTGTCGCTGTGCGTTCCCATCTTCTTTAGTTCGTTTTTTCAGCAGGCATACACGCTTATCGGTACCTATATCGTCGGTCAGTTTGGCGGCAAGCTCGCACTGGGTGGCATTCAAGCCACGATGGTGCTCACCGAGCTCTGCATTGGCTTTTGCGTTGGCGTCGGCGCCGGCTGCGCAGTCATTACTGGTCAGTATTTTGGCCAGCACGATGATGACCGGCTGAGCCGTTCGGTCCATACGGCCATGACGCTCGCGCTGGTGGGCGGTATCGTTTTCTCGATTCTTGGCATAGTGTTCGTTGAGCCCATGCTGGTGCTTATGAACACGCCGCATGAACTATTGGCCGAGGGCGCGGCCTATGCTCGTTGCTATTTTGCCGCCATGGTTGCGGCGCTGCTGCTCAATATGGGAACGGCACTGCTGCGCGCCGTGGGCGACACGCGCGGGCCTGCTGTGATCATCGCTTCCGGCTGCCTTGTTAATGCGGTGCTGGATGTCATCTTCGTTGCCGTGCTTCATATGGAGGCTCTGGGCTGCGGCATCGCGGTGGCGCTGACCATTTGCTCCAACGCCACGATGATCGTGATTCGTATGATGCACGCACCGGGTGCGTGGCGGCTTTCGCTGTCCAAGCTCGGCATTGATCCGGGCATTTGTAAGAGCATGATCTCGTGTGGTCTGCCGCTTGGCTTTCAGTCTGCTGCGTATTCGATTTCCAACGTTTTGATTCAGGTGTCGGTCAACTCGTTTGGCGCCGATGTCACCACGGCTTGGGGTCTTTCGGGCCGCCTGGATGGCATTGTCTGGATGGTTACCGAGGCGCTTGGCGTGTCGATCACCACGTTCTCGGCACAGAACTTTGGCGCGCGCAACTACGAGCGCATGCGAAAGGGCTACCATACGTCGCTCGTGCTGTCGTTTATGCTCATTGGTGGCCTGTCTGCCGTGCTGCTGGTGTTCTCGGGTCCTCTGTCGCGTCTGTTTGTCGACGATGCTTCGATTTCGGCGTACACCACGACGATCCTTCATTTTATCGCGCCGTTCTACGCGATCTTCTCGATTATCGAAAACGCGTCGGGCTCCATTCGCGGTGCCGGCGTTAGCTTGCAGCCCATGCTGCTCACGATTTTTGGCACTGTCGTGCTCAGGGTGATCTGGGTGTTTGCGATTATGCCGTTCGATCCGTCGCTTGAGCACCTGCTGCTGGTTTACCCCGTAACCTGGCTCATCACGGCCACGATGTTTACCATCTACCACCACAGCGGCAACTGGCTCGGCCGCGCCACCGCCTAATGATCCGTAGGGGACGAGGGAAACGGATCATTTCTCTCCGTCGTGATGTTGATGATCTGTTTTCCTCCGTCCCCTTCGGATCAATTAGTATTCGATGCCTTGGCGGGCTAGGAGGCCTTCGTCGAAGTAGTGTTTGACGGGGCGCATTTCGGTTACTAGGTCTGCAAGGTCGGCCAGTGGCAGCAGGCCTCGGCCGGTGAGCACGAGCTCCGTGGTGGCGGGCTTTATCGCGATCAACGATTCGACATCCTCGCGCGTCACAAAGCCCCGTCGCATGGCCTCGCCGAGTTCGTCCAAAATGAGCACGTCGACCTGCGAGATCTGTTCGCGTGCAAGTTCCATGATCTGCTCGGCGCAAGCCTCGGGCGTGTTGCGATCGGCCTGTACAATTCGCAGCCCCAGGCGTGGCGCCGCATCATGCTCGGCGCAGTGCAGCTTCTTGGCAAACTGCAGCATGAGTACGTCGAGCCCATAACCTGTGGCGCGCATCGCCAATCCCAGCGCAGCCGTGGTTTTGCCCTTGCCGTCGCCCGTATAGATCTGAACCTTGCCGACTTCCAGTGATGCCATCTCTGTCCTTTCGTGCCCGGCGTCGGTTTATCGCCGTCCGGGTTGGGTATTCTAGATAGCATTATCAACCCCAGTAGATGGAGTTCAAGCAGATGGAGATGGATGACAACAAACGTAGACGGAATATGATCCTCTACGTGCTCATCGCCTTCGTCGTCTACCTCGTGCTCTCGACCGTTCTGTTCCCCAACATCGGTCACACGCAGCAGATTACGAAGACCGATTACTCGACGTTTGTCAAAGCGCTCGATAAGAAGAGTGTCGACAAGGTCGAGTACAATACCGACGATTACACCATTTATTACACCAAGAAGGGTGAGGACGAGAACATCGCCTACAAGACGACCGGTGTGCCGAATGACGCGGGCTTTACCGATCGTGTGCTTGAATCCGGTGCGTCCCTGGAGTCGGTCGTTCCCGATAAAAACTCGGGTCTGATGACCTACTACCTGCTTACGCTTATTCTTCCCATGGCCATCTTCTTCCTGATCGGTTGGTGGCTCAACCGCCGTATGAAGAAGGCTATGGGCGATGACGGCCCGTCTATGAACTTTGGCGGCGGCTTTGGCGGCGGCGGACTGGGCAAGTCCGGCGCTCGCGTGATTGCCTCCAAGGATGTTGGCGTGACCTTTAAGGACGTCGCCGGCCAGGAAGAGGCCAAGGAGTCCCTCAAGGAGGTCGTCGACTTTCTGGAGAATCCGCAGCGCTACGAGGAGATCGGCGCCAAGCTTCCGCGCGGTGCTCTCCTTGTCGGTCCTCCGGGTACCGGTAAAACCCTGCTCGCCAAGGCTGTTGCCGGCGAGGCGGGCGTGCCGTTCTTTAGCATTTCGGGTTCTGAGTTCGTCGAGATGTTCGTCGGCCGCGGTGCCGCCAAGGTTCGTGACCTGTTTAAGCAGGCCAAGGAAAAGGCCCCGTGTATCGTCTTTATCGATGAGATCGATACCATCGGCAAGAAGCGCGATGGCGGCGGCTTTAGTGGCAACGACGAGCGCGAGCAGACGCTCAACCAGCTGCTGACCGAGATGGACGGCTTCGATAACCACAAGGGCATCGTCGTCCTCGCTGCGACCAACCGTCCCGACAGCCTCGATCCCGCCCTGCTGCGCCCCGGTCGTTTTGACCGCCGCATTCCCGTTGAGCTGCCCGACCTGACTGGCCGCAAGAACATCCTCGAGCTGCATGCCAAGAGCGTGAAGACACAGCCGCCGATTGACCTGACCGCGATTGCCCGCGCCACGCCCGGTGCCTCGGGTGCCGATCTGGCCAACATCATCAACGAGGGCGCCCTGCGTGCCGTTCGCGAGGGCCGCAAGCGCGCCACGCAGGACGATTTTGAGGAGTCGGTGGAGGTCGTCATCGCCGGCCAGCAGCGCAAATCAACGGTGCTGTCCGACCATGAGAAGCAGGTGGTGTCCTACCACGAGATCGGCCATGCTATCGTTGCCGCTCGCCAGAAGGGCTCTGCGCCGGTCACCAAGATCACCATTGTGCCACGCACGAGTGGCGCTCTTGGCTACACCATGCAGGTCGAGGAGGACGAGCGCTTCCTGACCACGCGCCAGGAGGTGCTGGACAAGCTCGCCGTCTACTGTGGTGGACGTGCCGCCGAGGAGCTCATCTTTGGCGAGATGACGACTGGTGCTGCCAACGATATCGAGCAGGCCACCAAGCTCGCCCGCAACATGGTGACGCGTTTTGGTATGTCCGACGAGTTTGGCATGATGGCGCTCGGTACCGTGCAGAACGCGTACCTCAACCAGGATACGTCGCTCACCTGCGCCCCCGGCACGGCCGAGCGCGTGGACGCGATTGTCGCCAAGCTGATCGAGGACGCGCATGATCGCGCCCTGCAGATCCTGAAGGAGAACAAGTTTAAGCTCCATGAGCTGGCTCGTTATCTGTATAAGAAGGAGACGATCACGGGCGAGGAGTTTATGAATCTCCTCACGCGCGAGAATCCGCTGATGCCCAAGCAACAGTAACGCCGCGGTCGAGCCAGTAAACGCCGACGCCCCATTTGAGCAGCTTTCTCAAATGGGGCGTTTTGCTTGAGAGGGATGGAAATGAAGATCGTGGTGAGCGCCTGCTTGATGGGCGAGAGCTGCAAGTATAACGGGCTTGACAACTATCGTCGCGAGTTGGTCGAGGCCTGCGAGCGTACAGGGACTGAGGTCCTCTTGGTGTGCCCTGAGGTCTTTGGCGGCCTGCCCACGCCGCGCAGGCCGTCCGAGATTGTGAACGGCGAGGTCCGTACCTGCGAGGGTACCTCGGTCGATCGCGAGTTTCGCCTGGGCGCTCAACGTGCGCTCGACATGTGCGAGCAGGCGGGCGGCCCGTCCGAGATCGTTGCGTGCATTTTGCAGGATCGCAGTCCGTCGTGCGGCGTGGGCCATATCTACGACGGATCCTTCAGCGGCACGCTCACAACAGGTAACGGTGTCTTCGTTGACCTGCTCCTGCGCCACGGCTACCGCGTTATCCCGGCTAGCGAGTTCGACTCGAGCATGTTACGGCAATAAAAAACCGCCACAAAGGTATTGTCCCCTTTGTGGCGGTTTTGGTCGGTTAGGCCAGGATAGAATGGCCGTAGGCGTTGGCGGCCTTGATGGCGGCGGCGAATTTCTCGTCGGTGAAGGGCTCCGGGTTGCCTTGCTTCCATTCGTTGGTGGCGTGCGCGTACTCGCACAGGGCAGGGATATCAGCCTCGGAAAGCCCGACCTGCTCAAGCGTCACGGGCAGGCCCATCTGATTGTTAAAGGCGGCGTAGCGCTCAAGGTTCTCGGTATCGCCCGTATAGGCGAACAGTACCAGCACACCCAGGCTCACGACCTCGCCGTGCAGGTAGGAGCCCTCGCGCGGAATGCTGCAGGAAGCGTTGTAGAACGCGTGCGCCACGCTCGAGTTGTAGTAGTAATCGTTTTGGTTGGTCAGGTTGGAGACGTAGCCCGTGTTGACCACGATATCGAGCGCGATCTGCTTGACGGCTTCGGTCGACAGGTTCTGGCGAACGTCCTCAAGACCCTGCACGCCATAGGTAAACAGCGGCTCGGAGCAGGTGTGTGCGAGCGCCAGGCCAAGACCTGCGGTGTGCTCCAGGTTGCCGGCGCTCGTGGCGTACTCGACCTCGGGCTGCTTGGACAGGGCATCGCCCACGCCCGCCCAGAAGTACTCCGCCGGAGCCTCGGCGATGATCTTGGGGTTGATGAAGATGTGCGCGGGGCGGTTGGGGTACGAATAGCCCTCGAGCGAGCCGTCGTCGTTGTAGACGACGGCAATGGCGGTCGCGGCCGAGCAGTTGGAGCAGATCGTCGGCACCGTAAAGACGATCTTCTTGAGCTCGATGGCCGCCGTCTTCATGGTGTCGAGCGCCTTGCCGCCGCCGCATGCGATAAGCACGTCGGCTTCCTGGCAGGCGGGGGAGTTTACGACCTTGGCGATATTGGCGCGTGTACTGTTGGTACCGTAGACGCGCGTCTCTAGAATCTCGACGTCGGTACCTTCCAGCACAGCTTCGATACCGGGAAGTGCTGCGGCCAGTGCCCGCTTGCCACCGATGATTGCGACCTTGGTCGCTCCGTATTCGGCCAGCGCTCCGGGCAGCTCGTCAAAGCAGTCTTCGCCGACGGTATAATCGCTCATCCCAATCGTGCGCATAGCAACCTTCTTTCGTTCGATAAAGTGCTTACAGGCATTTTGCTCCAAGTGAGTGCTTGCGACCGTGAGAAATTACTAAAGTATGAAACCGATGTTGAGGGTTTTTCGCTGGCGCGGAACGTGCTAGCATACTCCGCATAAGCGTTGATGGGGACGAGTAGTCGGCCATCCGCATGCTACAGAGAGCGGGGAGTGCTGAGAACCCGCGCATGCGACCGATGAAAATCACCCCGGAGCTGCGGTCCCAACGGACGCGTCGTGCAGACACGTCTTAGTAGACATCGCCGAGATGGTCGTCGATACAGACCAGCCGAGTAACGGATGCGAGCGCGCGAATACGCGGGCGAGGGCATCTAAGCTGGGTGGTTAAGCGAAGAGCTTTTGCGGGCACACGGCCCGTTTTGTGGCGCTTCGTCCCAGCTTGTAGGGACGGGCGCTTTTTTGGTGCCCAGAGGGCGTGCGCGCCCACGACATGAAAGGGGTACCGTGGCAAACGAGTACAAGCAGACGATGAATCTGCCCAAGACCGGTTTTCCCATGCGTGCCGGTCTTTCCAAGTCCGAGCCCAAGCGACTCAAGGACTGGCAGGACAACAAGGTCTACGAGCAGGTTCTGAAGAAGAACGAGGGTCACAAGAAGTTCGTGCTGCACGACGGCCCTCCGTACGCCAACGGCCCGATCCACATCGGCCACGCCATGAACAAGATCTCCAAGGACATGATCAACCGTTACTGGATGATGCAGGGCTATGAGGTTCCCTATGTCCCCGGTTGGGACTGCCACGGTCAGCCGATTGAGCACAAGGTCGAGGAGAAGCTCGGCACCGAGAAGTTCAACCAGACTTCCACGGCCAAGATCCGTGAGCTCTGCAACAAGTTCGCTGTCGAGAACATCGAGCTGCAGAAGGCCGGCTTCCGTCGCCTGGGCGTGCTCGGCGACTGGGACAACCCATATCTGACGCTCTATCACCAGCATGACGCCGCCGACATCGAGGTCTTCAAGGCCATGTTCGATAAGGGCATGATCTATCGCGGCCACAAGCCGGTTCACTGGTGCAAGCACTGTCACACCGCGCTCGCCGAGGCCGAGATCGAGTACTCCGACGAGACGAGCCCTTCCATCTTCGTTCGCTTTGAGATGACCTCCAAGCCCGCCGGCCTCGAGAACTTCGACGGCCCGGTCGACTTTATCATCTGGACGACTACGCCGTGGACCATCCCGTCCGACCAGGCAGTTTCCCTCAAGCCCGGCGCCGCCTACGTCGCCGTTGAGCACGATGGCCGTGCCGAGGTCATGCTCGAGGACCTGGCTCCCAAGTGCTGCGATGAGTTTGGCTGGGAGTACACCCCGGTCATGGTCGACGGCAAGCCCTACGTGGTGCCCGCCGAGACCTTCCACCACATCCACTACAAGCAGCCGATCTTTGACGGCGTTGAGGGCGTGGCGCTGCTGGCCGATTACGTCGGTGTCGATGACGGTACCGGTATCGTCCACAATTCGCCCGGCCACGGCGTCGACGACTACTTCGCCTGCCTCAAGGAGGGCATCACCGACATTTGCATGCCGGTCGATGACGACGGCAAGTTCTACACCGGCGAGGAGTTTGGTACCGGTGGCCCCTTCAGCGGTATGGACACCGACGAGGCCAACCCACACATCATCGAGTTCCTGCGCGAGCGCGGTACCCTGGTCCTCGAGAAGAAGATCACGCACAGCTATCCGCACTGCTGGCGCTGCAAGCATCCGGTGCTCTTCCGTGCTACCGACCAGTGGTTTGTCTCGATGGACAAGACCGGTCTGCGCGAGCAGGCTGGCAAGGAGGTCCGCGAGAACGTCAAATGGTATCCGGCCCACGCGGCCAACCGCATTGGCGCCATGGTCGAGCAGCGTCCCGACTGGTGCATCAGCCGTCAGCGCAACTGGGGCGTGCCTATCCCCAGCTACACCTGCGCCGACTGCGGTGAGAAGGTCATGAACGACGCTACGCTCGACGCCGTCATCAAGCTCTTCCACGAGAAGGGCTCCGACGCCTGGTTCACCGACGCTCCCGAGAGCTACCTGGGCGAGGCCTGCGTCTGCCCCAAGTGCGGTGGCCATCACCTCAAGGCCGATAAGGACATTCTTGACGTGTGGTGGGACTCCGGCGTCTCCTGGAAGGCCGTCTGCGAGTACCGTCCCGAGCTGGAGTACCCGGCGGACGTCTACCTCGAGGGCTCCGACCAGCACCGTGGTTGGTTCCAGAGCTCGCTGCTCACCTCGGTGGGCGCCAACGGCCATGCTCCGTACAAGGCGGTCGTCTCGCAGGGCTTCACGCTCGACGGCCAGGGCCGTAAGATGTCGAAGTCGCTCGGCAACGTCATCGACCCCAACAAGGTCTGCGACGAGATGGGCGCCGACATCATCCGCCTGTGGGTTGCCTCCGTCGATACCAGCTCCGACGTGTCCATCGACCACGAGATCCTTGCTCGTACCTCCGATGCCTACCGTCGTTTCCGCAACACGCTGCGCTTCCTGCTCTCCGAGCTCGAGGGTCAGTTTGAGCCCGAGACCGACGGCGTCGCCTTTGCCGACCTGCTGCCGCTCGACAAGCTCATGGTTGCCCGCCTGACTCAGGTCCAGGCCGAGGTTGACGACGCCTACTCTTGCTACGAGTTCCCGCGCGCCTACCGTGCGCTCTACGACTTCGTGGTTACCGAGCTCTCTAACGTGTACCTCGACGCCCTGAAGGACCGTCTGTACTGCGATAAGCCCGGCTCGCTCGAGCGTCGCAGCGCCCAGACCGTGCTTGCCGAGCTCTTCTCGATGCTCATGCGCGACCTGCAGCCGATCCTGTCCTACACGGTCGACGAGGCCATGGCCTATGCGCCTGCCGGCTGCGTCGATCACCAGAAGTACGCTGCGCTGCTCGATTGGTATAAGTCGCCCATTACGGTCGACGAGGCCAATGAGTTCGAGGGCGTGCTCGAGGCTTCACTCGAGCTCCGTAGCGCCGTGACCAAGGCCCTTGAGGACGCCCGCTCCGCCGGTACCTTCACCAAGAGCCAGCAGGTCCGCGTCAAGGCGGTCGTTCCCGCCGAGATGTACGCGCTGCTGACCGGCGACAAGGCCGTCGACCTGGCCGAGTTCTACATCGTCTCCGATGTTGAGTTGACCCAGGGCGAGGAGCTCTCCGTTGCCATCGAGGCTGCTGAGGGCGAGTGCTGCGACCGTTGCTGGAACTACCGCACCACCGTCGGCGAGTACAACGGCCACGCTCACATCTGCGAGAGGTGTGCGAACGCTTTGTAGTTACGCGGTTTTACCAAACCGCGTAACAGGTTGACGCTGCAAACCCGCCAGAGCGGCAATCTGCCTTTCAGCTTCGGCGGCATGACCAGAAGGTCTATGCCGCCTTGCTTCAAGGCACCTTGCTCGCTCTGGCGGGTTTTCGCTGTTGGTAACGAATCATCGGCTATTTCGTTGCTGGTCAATATAAGATATTGATTTGCGTTAAACGTAATTCGATGTTCTTGAGGGTAGGGGATTGATTTGGGTCGTACTGGGGATATGACGCCGCCTTTGCGTTGGCGGTTGGGTGTTGCTGGTGGGATGGCGCTGGTTGTGCTGCTTCTTGACCAGCTGACCAAGTTTGCGGTTCGTGCCGTGGGCGACGCTTTGCATGTGACCGTCATCCCTGGTGTCATCGACTTTATGTTTGTCCGCAATATCGGTGCCGCCTTTAGCATGGGCGAGGGGCATGGCATCGCGTTTGCCGTGCTGGCGTTGGCGGTCATTATCGCTATTTTTGTGTACCTCGTTCGTGCACCCCAGCTTGCCCATCTTGAGGTTGTGGGCATGGCGATGGTTGCGGGCGGTGCTATCGGTAACGCAATCGATCGTTTGGCCTTTGGCTTCGTGACCGATTTTATTGCCACCACCTTCATCGACTTCCCCGTCTTCAATGTGGCCGATATCGGCATTACGGTCGGTGTAGTGCTCGCCCTCTTCGGTTACATGTTCTTGAGCCCCGCGGCCCGTGAGGTCGATGCGACCGCCGAGCTTAACGCCCGTGATGAGGCCCGCGCCAAGCGCAAGGCTAAACAACGTGGGGAGCGTGCCCGCAAGATTCGTGAAAGGAATGAGCGCTAATGGCCGACATCCATATCCTTGTTGCCGACGATGCCGCTGGTCAGCGTCTTGACGCCTATCTGGGCGCCAATGACGGCTGCCCTACGCGCTCTGCCTGCGCGCATCTGATTGAGGGTGGGGCCGTAGTGGTCAATGGCGAGACCTGCCTGTCCAAAAAGTACGCCGTGCGAGCCGGTGACCGTATTTCGGTTGATTTGCCCGAGCCGCACGATCCCACCGATGTGATTCCCGAGGCCATCCCGCTCGACATTCGCTACGAGGACGACTATCTCATCGTGCTCTCCAAGCAGCGCGGCCTGGTGTGCCATCCTGCGCATGGTCATGAGAGCGGTACGCTCGCGAATGCCCTGGTCTATCACTGTGGTATCGACCATCTGGGCACCGTGCAGGGCGAGGACCGCCCCGGTATCGTGCATCGTTTGGATCGCGATACCTCAGGTCTTATGCTTGCGGCAAAGGACGACGACACCCAGCGCGCGCTCCAAAATCTTATCCGTACGCGCACGCTCGACCGCCGCTACATTACGCTCGTTCACGGGCACATCGCCATGGACGAGGGCACCATCAACACCGGTATTGCCCGATCGACGCGCGACCGCGTGAAGATGGCGGTTTCGGACGATCCCTTTGCGCGCCAAGCCATCACGACCTTCAAGGTCCTTGAGCGTTTTGATTCCACGCGCTTTGATGACGGCTACACACTCGTTGAGTGTCACCTGTTTACCGGTCGCACGCATCAGATTCGCGTGCACATGCGCCATATCAACCACGCCTGCGTGGGCGATCCGCTCTACGGCAAGTGCGATGCACGCGCCGATCAGGGTCTGACCAGGCAATTCCTCCATTCCTGGCGCGTAGCGTTCGATCATCCCGTGACGGGGGAGCGCATTGAGCGCCGCGACGAGCTGCCGTGGGATCTCGCTGCGGTTCTTGACGACCTGGCCCCGCGTTCGCTTGGTCGCACTGCTGCCGGCGACGAAATCGTACCGCAGCTCGGCCTGCTCGAAGCCTAGCCAGTATTAGGTGGTTTCTTGAACGCCCCTAGCCTGCGGTAAGATATACGGTTGTTTACGTAACGCGTTCCTGGGAGCCTGCATGCTCGCCTTTTTACAAACCAACACACCCATCGTGATCTTCAACCAGATTGTCGTCACGCTGCTCACGGTCTGCTTCTTGTACCAGGTGGTCTTCTTTGTCATCGGTGCTCTCCGCGGCGAGGTCGCGCCTCCCAAGGCCAAAAAACTCCACCGGTATGCCTTCTTTATTGCAGCACACAACGAGGAGGCCGTTATCGCCAACCTCGTTCGCTCCATCAAGGACCAGGATTATCCGTCCGAGCTCATCGAGGTCTTTGTCGTCGCCGATGCCTGCACCGATAACACCGCGCAGCTCGCGCGCGAGGCGGGCGCTGTCGTGTACGAGCGAAACGACCTGGCCCGTAAAGGCAAGAGCTGGGTCATGGACTTTGGTTTTGACCGCATTCTTAACGAGTATCCCGATACCTTTGAGGGCTACTTTATCTTCGATGCCGACAACGTTATCTCCCGCGATTACGTCTCCAAGATGAATGACGCCTTTGACCAGGGATTCCATGTGGTCACAAGCTACCGCAACTCCAAGAACTTTGGCAGCTCGTGGATCTCGGCTGCCAACGCCACTTGGTACCTGCGCGAGGCGCGTTTCCTTAACAACGCGCGTAATATCTGCAAGACGTCCTGTGCCGTCTCGGGTTCGGGCTACCTCATCTCCGCCAGTGTTATCGAGGGTATGCACGGCTGGCAGTTCCACACGCTGACCGAGGATATTCAGTTCACCACGTTCTGCGCCATTCACGGCATTCGCATTGGCTATGCGCCGGCGGAGTTTTTTGACGAGCAACCCGTGACGTTTAAAGCGTCTTGGAAGCAGCGTATGCGCTGGACCAAGGGCTTCTACCAGGTGTTCTTTACCTACGGTAAGCATCTGGTCAAATCGACGTTTTGCTATCATCGCTTTGCCGCATATGACATGTTTATGACCATCGCTCCGGGCATGTTGCTGTCCCTGATCTCCATGCTCGCCAACGCTACCTTTCTCATCGTGGGCGGGCTTTCGCATGGCTTCTTGGCCACCGAGGTCGAGATGCAGGCTTGTGCCGCCTCGCTCATTATGACCTTCGCGATGATGTACCAGACCTTCTTTATCCTGGCGCTACTTACGACCATCTTTGAGTACAAGCACATTCATTGTGCGCAAAAGTGGCGCCTGGTGACCAACCTGTTTACCTTCCCGATCTTTATGTTCAGCTATATCCCCATCACGGTGGCAGCGCTGTTCCTAAAGGTCGACTGGGTCCCGACGCAGCACGCCGTCAACGTTACCCTCGACGAGGTCATGCAAGGCGCCAAATAACCACCATCAAAACCACCACAAAGGTGCCTGTACCTTTGTGGTGGTTTTTGCTTTTGAGCAGCTGTTCATGGAGGTGCACGATGGTCTATATCCCGTTTTGGATTTGTTTCTTTGCCGGCGCGGTGATTGATGCCCGTGAGCGGCGGTTTCCCAATCAGCTTGCCGGCGCGTGTGCGGTGGCGGCGCTTGCAGGCGTTTGGCTCGACAAGGGTGTTAACACGGCGTTTGACCACGCCGGTCTTGCGGTCATCGTCTACCTTGCCCTTGTGCTTACTGAGTCACTCTGGCGTCGTGTTCGCCACGTCCCTGGCATTGGCATGGGGGACGCCAAGGCGCTCTTCGCGCTTTGCACGCTCGACCCTATGGGCGGCATCGTGGCATTTGCCGTTGCGCTCCTGGCCCTTGCCCTCTCCTGCCTCTTCACAAAATCGCGCTCCCTGCCTTTGCTGCCGTTTTTGGTGCCGATTTTTGCCATAATCGAGGTCGTGGGCTGCACATTGTAACCGATTGCGCATCCTTCTTAAGGAGCATGCCATGGCATCTAATCAAGAAACGGCCGTCATTAAGGCGCGCATGGACCGTATTCCCTCGGCGTTATCGCCCGAACTTGTCGAGCGCATTGCCGCAGATCGTGCTTCGGGCTATGTCAACCCGTACCGTTGCGACGATGACCAGGTCATCCGTCGCGTTGATCGAGCCGCAGACGAGGGCACGCTCATGCGTCCGGCCTTTATGCGCGATACCGAAAAGATTCTTCATCTGCCTGCGTATGCCCGATACGCCGGCAAAACTCAGGTCTTCAGTTTTCGCAGTAACGATGACCTGTCGCGCCGAGGCCTGCACGTGCAGCTTGTCTCGCGCATCGCGCGTGATATCGGACGTGCTCTGGGGCTCAACTGCGATCTGATCGAGGCGATTGGCTTAGGCCACGACTTGGGTCACACGCCCTTTGGCCATGCCGGCGAGCGATTCCTCAACGATATCTATCACGAGCGTACGGGTCGCTTCTTTTTCCATAACGTGCAGTCGGTCCGCGTCCTCGATGCGCTGTACGGTCGCAACGTGTCGCTTCAAACGCTCGATGGCGTGCTATGCCATAACGGCGAGTACGAGCAGCGTGTTTTTGAGCTTTCGGACATGGGTTCCTTTGACCAGTTCGACCGAACCGTCGAGGAATGCATTGCCACAGGCTATAGCGCGATTGAGCACCTGCGTCCCATGACGCTCGAGGGCTGCGTCGTTCGCATCTCGGATATCCTTGCCTACGTTGGGCGCGATCGCCAGGACGCCATTGCGGCTGGCCTGCTGTCGCCCGACGCTTTTGACGACGGTCGGGGCGGCGCCTATAACAGCTGGATTCTCACGCACGCATCCATCGATATCGTTGAGCATAGCTACGGCAAACCGCGTATCGAGATGAGCGGGGACCTGTTTGAGGAGATCCGCCGGGCTAAGCGCGAGAACTACGAGAAGATCTATAGCAAGGGCGGTATCGAAGGCGACTCTGAAGCGGAACTGCGCGAGGCCTTCGAAAAGCTCTACGACCGTTGCCTGCAGGATATAAACGAGGGTGACGAGTCCTCCTACATCTTTAAGCACCACATTTCGCGTATTGAGCAGCAGCTTTCCTATTATGGCCGCACCTATGCTTGGCAGGACGACAAGGATCAGGCCGTCGTCGATTACATCGCAAGCATGACGGATGGTTATTTCTGCGAGCTGACGAGCAAATTGTTCCCAGGTCTAAAGTTTCCGCACCGCACCTATATTAACGAACGGTAGTTCGTATCCTTTCGGTATACTGTTGGTCAACAACGATTTTGATTAATGCACGGGATGGCTATGGACGACCTTTTTTCTGCTTCGACGCGCGAGCGCTCCTTTCAGAATGCGCCGCTTGCGGTGCGCATGCGCCCCAATTCGCTCGACGAGTACGTGGGTCAGCAAAAGGCCGTCGGTAAGGGTTCATGGCTGCGTGCCGCGATCGAGCACGACGTGCTTTCGAGCGTGATTCTGTACGGGCCTGCCGGTACGGGCAAGACGACGCTGGCCCACATTATCGCCAACCATACCAAGAGCGAGTTTGTTGAGGTCAGCGCCGTCACGGGTACCGTGAAGGACCTGCGTCGTGTGATTGATGAGGCCAAGACGCGCCTGAATACGTACGACCGCCGCACCATTCTATTCATCGATGAGATTCACCGCTTCTCTAAGTCGCAGCAGGATGCCCTGCTGCATGCAGTTGAGAACCGTACCGTCATTATGATTGGCGCTACGACAGAGAACCCGTACTTTGAGGTCAACTCGGCACTGTTGTCGCGCGGGCGCGTGGTGGAGCTTGAACATCTGAAGGATGAGGATATCGCCACGCTTATTGAGCGTGCGCTCGAGGCACCACAGGGCTTGAACGGAAAGTTCTCGGCCGATGAGGATACGGTCAAGACCATTTGCACGCTGGCAGCGGGTGACGCTCGCTCGGCGCTCACGACGCTCGAGCTTGCGAGCGAGATTGCCGTCACGCGTCCCGATACCGAGGGAACGCCAGCGCCTGCGGCGGGGGAGCGCTATCCCATCACCGTGGATGACGTGAAGATTGCCAACCCGCGTCGCGGCTTTACGTATGACAAAAACGGCGACATGCACTACGACATCATCAGTGCGTTCATCAAGTCCATGCGCGGTAGTGACCCCGATGCCACGATCTATTGGCTCGCGCGCATGATCGATGCTGGGGAGGATCCTAAGTTTATCGCTCGCCGCATTATGATTCACGCTTCTGAGGATGTTGGCAACGCCGACCCGCAGGCGCTTTTGGTGGCGCATGCCGCGTTTAAGTCTGCCGAGGTCATTGGCTATCCCGAGTGCCGCATTAACCTGGCTCAGGCTGCACTCTATGTGTGCTTGGCGCCAAAATCCAACGCGTGTGAGGCTTCGATCGATGCGGCGCTGGCCGATATCCATTCTAGTGGGCTTCGCGAGGTGCCGAGTTATCTGCGCGATCGCCATCGCCCGGGCAGCGATGAATACGGTGTGTATAAGTATCCACATGATTATCCCGAAGGCTGGGTCGATCAGCGCTATTTGCCCGAAGGCTTGGAACGCGGTGCATTTTGGCAGCCTGCCGGGCGCGGCTGGGAAGAGTGGCGCGTAGAGCAAAGCGAACGAGACCGCAGCGGGAATGCACCGAGGTAGCTGCTGATAATTTTGTCCCACGTTGCTGCTCTTGGCATGTTCGGTCCCCTTTGGGGTACCATGAAAAGCGTCTGTATTTCGATTCTTCCGGGAGGCTTGTATGAGTCCCATTCAAATCGCCCTGCTGCTGCTCGCCGTTGCCGGCGTGTGGGCCATCGCTGAGCTCGCGCTTACCCTGCGCAAGACCCGCAATGTTGTCGACTCGCTCGATAAGACCGTGAACGACCTCAACAACACCATCGCCGAGGCTCAGCCTGTGGTGGCAAAGCTCGATGGCGCTGTCGATGAGCTTACGCCGGCGCTTGCCCAGATGGAGCCGCTGCTTAAGTCGAGCAAGACGGCAGTTGATGCCCTTACCTCCAATCTCGTAGAGGTCGAAGCCGTGGTTCGCGACATTTCCGAGGTTACGGGCAGCATGGCCGAGGCCAGCAATGCTGTGTCGAGCGTGACTGATTCTGCGGCAGGCGCCGTGCAAAAGCTCTTTAATAAGGTGAAAGCCCCCGCAGCCGACGCCGAGCGCAAGCTTTCCACTGCGGCCGAAGCCGAGCAGCCGACCGAGCGCGTCCTGATTGGCGAAGCCGGGGGACAGGCCGCCGCGGACGACGATGATGGCCAGAAGCCTGTTGGCAAGCCGACTCAGTATTACACCTACACACCCGCCCAGACCTCCGAGGAGTCCTGTGATGAGTAGCGAAGCAACCTGCCCCATTACGCTGACCGTTGCCGGTGACCCACGTCTGGCGCGCCTGGTGCGTATGACGGCCGCCAACGTTGGCGCGCTGTGCTCTATGTCCGTCGATCGCATCGAGGACATCCGTATGGCTGCCGAGGAAGCCTTCATCTTTGGCTGCACGGCGGTTGATTCCGATGACATTACGATCAGGTTCGATGTCGACGAGTCTCACGTTGGCATGACCTTTACCTTTGGTGATCAGGCAACTGTCGACGAAGATGACCAGGCTGCCGTATATGCCGAGCTCATTTTGGCGAGCGTGTGCGATTCCTACGAAAAGACTTCGGCGCCCCTGACGCTTTCCCTCGACCTCAAGGCGGATATCTAATATGACCGAACGTTCCCGGAGCGGCAAGACCGCTTGGGACAAGGAGAAAACCCGCGAGCTGTTTCGTCGTTACAAGGAGACCGGTGATCCGGACGCCCGTGAGCAGCTCGTCATGTCCCATATGAACCTGGTAAGGTTTCTTGCCAACAAATTTAAGAATCGCGGCGAGCCGCTCGACGACCTCATGCAGGTCGGCTATCTGGGCTTGCTCAAGGCTATCGACCGTTTTGATCCCGAGCGCGGACTCGAGTTCACGACGTTTGCGACACCCACTATCCTGGGCGAGATCAAACGGCATTTTCGCGACAAGGGCTGGAGTGTGCGCGTACCGCGTCGTCTGCAGGAGCTCTCGGCCAAGGTCAACCAGGCTACTGACAAACTTACCAACGAGCTGCAGCGTTCGCCCAAGGTTGAGGAGATCGCTGAGTATCTAGATGTGACTGTCGATGAGGTCCTCGAGGCTATGGAATCGTCTTCGGCCTATACCTCGGTGCCCATCGAGGCTCCTGGTGCGTCCGATTCCGACGATGCCCCTTCGATTCTCGACCGTTACGCCGACGACGACAACGAGCTCGACTTTACTGATGACCGCCTAGTGATCGAGGAAGCCATCCGTGATTTCTCGCCGCGCGAGCGCGAGGTGATCGAGCTGCGCTTTCTGAAGGGCATGACCCAGATCGAGATCGCCAAGAAGCTGGGTATTTCTCAGGTGCAGGTTTCGCGTCTGCTGCGCCGCACGCTTAAGAAGATTCAGGACAAGATCGACCCCGACGGAGTGATGATTCGTTCATGAGTGAGCACCCCCAACAAACCGATCGCGTGCTGCGCGACACCCGCATTCTGACGCTGCGCATTTGGGCTGTTGTCGGCTGCATTGTCATCGCCGCTGTCATCTTTAACCTTATGGGCATCCTGGCGCCGGTTATCGAGTTTCTCGCTGTTGGTTCCATCATTGCCTTTGTGATGTCCCCGATCACCAACTGGCTCGAGCACCATGGCGTGAATCGCGGCATCGGTTCGCTTATCGCGCTTATTGTTGTTGTTGCCGTGCTCGTCGGTGTCGTTTGCATCTTGTCGCCGATTCTCTTTGGTCAGATCATGGAAGTCCTGAGCCGCCTGCCCGAGCAGCTTCGTGTTGCGGGTGGCGATCTCAACGAGATGATCTCGCATGCCAAGACGCTCAATAACACGCCGCTCAAGGAGTATTTGGACGATAATCTTTCGTCGCTGGTTACCGTGGCATCGAAGTATGTGTCTCAGATTGCTGCCGAGCTTGGCCGCGGTGTGTTCCCGCTCATCACCAATACGGCCTCGCAGTTGTTCGTGATCTTCCTTGGTCTGGTGCTTGCCTACTGGATGGCCTGCGACTACCCTCGCATGCATCACGAGATTTGCACCATCATCGGTCAGGAGAAGGAGACCTCGTACCGCTTTATGGTCGCCATCCTTTCTCGCTCTGTCGGCGGCTACATGCGCGGTATGGTCGTGACGTCCATCTGCGGTGGTTTCCTCGCCTTTATCGGCTTCCTGATTATCGGCCATCCGTATGCGGCGCTCATGGCTATCTTCACTGGCATCATGCACTTGGTTCCGGTCGTCGGTCCCTGGGTGAGCGCGGCAATCGCCACGGTACTCGGCTTTATGTTCAGCCCCATGTTGGCGTTATGGACGCTCATCGTGACGATGGTCGCGCAAAACGTCACCGACAATGTGATTTCGCCTAAGGTCATGCAGAGCTCAGTGCAGGTGCATCCCATTATGAGCCTTACGGCTCTCGTTATTGGTTCGGCACTCATGGGGCCCATCGGCATGATTATTGCCATCCCGCTTTGTGCGGCCCTCAAGGGCATCTTCGTGTACTACTTCGAGAATGAGACCGGCCGTCAGCTTGTGGCCTATGACGGAGCCGTGTTTAAGGGCACGCCGTACCGCGATGCCGATGGCAACCCGGTCGCCGCCTACGACGCGCTCGGCGACGACACCTTCATCTATGAGTCCGAGCTCATCGGTAACGAGACTGCGCCCGAGGCCCAGGCCATGCCCAAACCCGAGCTCGATAATCCCTGGATGAAGCTCTCGGGCCTTCAGCCCGATGCTACGGGCTTTTTCAAGAATCCCTTCGCCAAAGACGACGATTTCAATATGAACGACGACACCAAAACCGGCATCGACGGCTCCATGGACGATTCGGATTCTAAATAGGTTCTATTAACGTTTCTTGAAGTTGTAAATGACAAGAAACGCGACCAAAGCGATTGATAAGGGGCCGGCTACATAGAAAAAGAGAACGTCAATTGCGCGTAGAGTGTAATAAGCCTTATCGCCGGACATTACTGTATACAATACGTATCCAAATGATGGTTGGTTTGCGTACCAGCATGAGAAGGCCAAGAGCGCTAAAAGTGCTACAACCAGAAGTGCATTCAGGACAAATCGTTTGCTTTTCATCGATCGCTCCTTCCGGGTGAATCTTATATGCAATTATACAGCAGTCCTTTTTCAAAGGATCGCGCAGTACTAAATAACGTGCACTTTCGCTGGAGGGTCGCTGTTTGGCGACCCTCTTTTTTGCACTTGCGCGGCGGGATGGTAATATCGTTACGTTTGAACTGTTTCGATGTGAAACCGAGGAGATTCCCTCTATGAGTGCTGACTACCCGTCAATGACTACGGCCGAGATCCGCTCCAAGTTCCTCAACTTCTTTGAGGAGCGCGGTCTTAAGCTCTATCCTTCTTCGTCCCTCGTCCCCGACGATCCTTCACTGCTGCTTGCCAACGCCGGCATGAACCAGTTTAAGGAGTACTACCAGGGCAAGAAGACCATGAAGGAGATTGGCGCGATCTCCTGCCAGAAGTGCGTCCGCACCAACGACATCGACTGCATCGGCGAGGACGGCCGTCACCTGTCGTTCTTCGAGATGCTCGGCGATTTCTCTTTTGGCGGCGTCTCCAAGGAGCAGGCTTGCGCCTGGGCCTTTGAGCTCATCACCAAGGAGTTCAAGCTGCCGCTCGACCGCCTGTACTTTACCGTCTTTACCGAGGACGATGAGACCCATGACGTGTGGCGCTCCCTGGGCGTTGCCGAGGACCACATCTCCCGCTTGGGCGAGGACGACAACTTCTGGGCCGCTGGCCCCACCGGCCCCTGCGGTCCGTGCTCCGAGATCTACTTTGACATGGGCGAGGAGGTCGGTTGCGGCAGCCCCGACTGCAAGCCCGGCTGCGACTGCGACCGCTTCCTTGAGTTCTGGAACCTCGTGTTTACCCAGTACGACCGCCAGGAGGACGGCTCCATGCCGGAGCTGCCGCACCGCAACCTCGATACGGGCATGGGCCTGGAGCGCATGGCTGCCATCATGCAGCACAAGACCGCCAATTACGACGGCGATCTGATGCAGCACCTCATCAAACTCGGTGAGGAGATTAGCGGCAAGACCTATGACGCCGATGACTACTCCGGCGCCAGCTGCTCCCTGCGCATCATCGCCGACCACTCCCGTGCTGTCGACTTTATGATCTCGGACGGCATCCTTCCCGGCAACGAGGGTCGCGAGTACGTCCTTCGCCGTCTGCTCCGCCGTGCCGTGTTCCACGGTCGCCTGCTGGGCATCGAGGGCTCCTTCCTGACCAAGTTCATCGACGAGGTCAACGCTCAAATGGGCGAGGCCTATCCCGAGTTGCTCAAGAACGTCGCGCTCGTCAAGGGTATCGTTGCCTCCGAGGAGGAGCGCTTCTCCACGACGCTCGACAACGGCCGCGTGTACCTGGACGAGGCCCTGGCAGCGCTTGCCGAGGGCGCTGTGCTTCCGGGCGATGTCGCCTTTAAGCTGCACGACACCTTTGGTTTCCCCATCGATCTGACCGTCGAGATCGCCGGCACCGCTGGCCACGACGTCGACATGGACGGCTTCACTGCCTGCATGGAGGACCAGAAGGCCCGCGCCCGCGCTAACGCCAAGGGCGACGCCTGGGGTAGCTTCAACGACGTGTGGGTCGAGCTTTCCGACAAGGTCGCAGCGACCGAGTTCGACGGCTATGACAACGATGTGATCGAGGGCGCCAAGGTTGTCGCCATCGTGCGCAACGGCGAGTCCGTCGAGTCCGCAGCCGCGGGCGAGGATGTCGAGGTCGTGCTCGACCGCACCCCGTTCTATGCCGAGATGGGTGGTCAGCAGGGCGATGCCGGCAAGCTTTCCGCCGAGGGCGTTGTTCTGACCGTTGCCGACACCAAGAACCACAACGGCCTGTATGCCCACGTCGCGCACGTTGCCGATGGCACGCTGACTGTCGGTGCCGCTGTGACCGCCGCTCTCGACGCCGAGCGCCGTGGCTTCCTGCGCCGCAACCACACCGCCACGCACCTGCTCGACGCTGCCCTTAAGCAGGTCCTGGGCGAGCACGTCTCCCAGGCCGGCTCGCTGGTGACGCCCGAGCACCTGCGCTTTGACTTTACGCACTTCGAGGCCCTTTCCTCCGAGCAGCTCAAGGCTGTCGAGGACTTGGTCAACCAGCAGATCTTCGCCTCCAAGCCGGTCGTGACCCGTGTTATGGGCATCGACGAGGCTAAGGCTGCCGGCGCTGTTGCTCTGTTTGGAGAGAAGTACGGCGATGTCGTCCGCGTCGTCTCCGTGGGCGCCGAGGACCAGCCGTTCTCTCGCGAGCTCTGCGGTGGCACGCACGCTGCCAACACCGCCGAGATCGGCCTGTTCAAGATTATTTCCGAGTCCTCTACGGGCTCGAACGTCCGCCGTATCGAGGCCGTGACCTCTAAGGGTGCTCTCGACTATATGGCCGACCGCCTGGCACTCGTTGACGCCGCCGCTGCTGCGCTCAAGTGCCGCGTCGACGAGGTTCCCGCCCGTGTGGAGAACCTGCAGGTCGAGCTGCGCGAGACGTCCAACAAGCTCAAAAAGGCTCTGACCGGTGGTTCCTCCGACGCCATTTCCAGCTCCATCGAGGGTGCTGTCGAGCTCGGTGGCTACAAGCTCGTCGTTGCTGAGCTCCAGGGCCTTGAGGCTGCCGACCTGCGCAACGTATGGGATACCGTGCACCAGAAGGTCGCCGGCCCTGTCGCTTGTGTCGTCGCCAGCGTGACTGAGAAGGGCACTCCGGCCCTGCTCGCTGCCGGCTCCGATGACGCCGTGAAGGCCGGGTTCCACGCCGGTAATGTGATCAAGCAGATCGCGGGTCTGGTCGACGGTCGCGGTGGTGGCCGTCCCAACATGGCCCAGGCCGGTGGCAAGAATGCTGCCGGCATCGCCGATGCCCTCGCGGCCGCCAAGACCGCGCTCGGCGCCTAAGAATCTAAGAAGTCACTGTGGTCGCGCTTGCGCTGGACATAGGGGAGACCAGGATTGGCATCGCCGTCTCGAGCCGTGATGGCAAGATGGCGATGCCCGTCAAGGTGCTCCCGGCCGCCGAGGTCACCGGTATGGCCAAGACGTTCCGCTACCTGGTCGAAGACTATGAGCCCGACATCCTGGTAAGCGGACGTCCCCTGACCATGGGCGGTGAGCCCGGCCCCCAAGCCGAGCGCGTTGCCGCCGTGGCGCAAAAGATTGCCGACGAGCTCGATCTTCCGCTGGAGTTTGAGGACGAGCGTCTGTCCTCGCAAGAGGCCAAGCGTATCCTGCGCGAGCAGGGCCTCAACGAAAAGCAGATGAGGGGCAAGATCGACATGATTGCCGCCAGCCTTTTTTTGCAGACGTGGCTCGATCGTAAAAACGAGGAGGTTTCGCATGCCTAGTGCTTCCGATCCGCGCCAGCCGAATCGTACACGTCAGCCGGCGTCGCGCCCTGCCCAGCCTGGCCAGCGTCCGGCACAGCCGACGCAGCGCGCAGCTCAGCCTGCCGCGCGCCCGGTGCAGTCCTTCTCTCGTTCGGCCCAACCTGTTCAACGGACGGGTCAGCAGCCTTCTGCTCGTTCGGTTCAGCATCCGGCTTCTCACGCGGCTCAGCAGCCCACTGCTCGTACGGCCCAGCCTGCAGGCGGTACCCGCTTTAAGCAGCAGGCACCTACCCAGCGAACGCAGGCCCCCCAATCGCATTCTCATCACGCCCGCGGTTCGCATGGCGTTGCTCCGGCGACCCGCTCGAGCTACAACACGCATACTCGTCGCGGTGCTCAAAAGAAGAGCTCTCCGGTTCCCATGATCATCGGCGTTGTGGTGGCGGTGCTTGCGCTTGTCGCGATCGTTTTCTTTGTCGTGCCGGCCGTCAAGGGCTTCTTTGCCGGTGAGGATACGAAGGTCACGGCTGGTCAGCAGGTTACGGTAACCATTCCCGACGGTGCTTCGGGCGATACGATCGCCTCGATTCTCTCCGAGAACCATATCGTCGAGAATCCCAAGGATTACTATGCGGCGGTGAAAAAGCTCAACGCCGATATGTCGCTCAAGCCTGGTACCTATTTGTTCACCACACTCATGGACGCGACCAAGGTTGTTCAGCAGCTCATGGAAGGTCCCAACGCGGGCTCCAATGCGCTAACAATCCCTGAGGGCCTGACGGTCGATCAAGTCGCCGATCGTGTGGCCCAGGCCTACGATGGCATCTCTAAGGAAGACTTCCTCAACCAGGCTAAGGCCTCCAACTACGTGGACGACTATAGCTTCCTTAAGGGCGCCGCCAACGACTCGCTTGAGGGTTTCTTGTTCCCCAAGACTTATTCGTTGGGCGATTCGCCGACGGTCGATGACGTGATTCGCGCTATGCTCGATCAGTTTAAGACCGAGTACAAGTCGCTTGACTTTGCGAGCTGCGAAGCCAAGATCAAGGAACGCTACGGTGTGGAGATGTCCGACTACGACATCGTCAACTTGGCCTCTATCGTTGAGCGCGAGGGCCTCAACGCCGACCAGCGCGCGCACGTGGCCTCGGTCTTCTACAACCGTCTTGCCGGCAAGCTCGATGGTCTGCGCTATCTCAACAGCGATGCGACCATGATGTATGTCACCGGTGGCGAGGTTACCGCCGACGACCTGCAGAGCGATAGTCCGTATAACACCTATAAGCATGAGGGTCTGCCATCCACGCCCATCTGCTCTCCGTCGCTCGAGGCACTCAAGGCCACGCTTGAGCCGACCGACTCCGATGACCTGTATTTCTACATTACGCAGGACGAGGAGTACTTCTCGCAAACCTACGAAGAGCATCAACAGTCTTGGAATTAGCATGAGGATTTTTAGCCCCAAACGTTACGTTGCCTCGGTCGATCGCATCGACCTTGATACCCTTTGGGCCGACGGCAAACGCGCCATTCTGCTCGATCGCGATAACACCCTGGTGCCGCGTGACACCGAGCAGGTTCCCGCTGCGGTTTCCGCTTGGCTCGATACCGCCCGCGCCAAAGGCTTTAAGCTGTGCATGGTGTCCAACAACTGGCATCGCGACCAGGTCATGGCATCAGCACGCGAGCTGGGACTCGAGGCCATCAGCCATGCCATGAAGCCGGCGCCGTTTGCCCTCAAGGCGGGTCTTAAGCGCCTCGGCGCCACGGCCGACGAGGCGGTGCTGATCGGTGATCAGCTCTACACGGACGTGTGGAGCGGCAACTTCGCCGGCGTCGATACCATCCTGGTAAAGCCGCAGGCCACGCAGGACCTGTGGTATACGCAGATCTTCCGTATCTTTGAGCGCCGGGCCCTGCGCGACCTTCCCTGCGAGGAATAGGTCTCGTCATGTCCCAGCACACCAAACACGGCTGCGACCATATCTTCTTTATCGGCTTTTTGGGCGCGGGCAAATCGACGCTCGCGCGCAACGTCGGCACTATGTTCAAGCGGCGTTTTATCGATACCGACCGCCTAGTCGTCCGCCGTTGCGGCAAGTCGGTAACCGAGATTTTTGAGACCGAGGGTGAGGATCGTTTTCGCGAGCTCGAGACCTCGGCGCTCCGTTCGCTCCAAAGCGAGCGCAGTCTGTTGGTTTCGTGCGGGGGCGGTATCGTCGAGACGCCGGTGAATATTGAGCTGATGCACGAAATGGGTACGTGCGTGTACCTCGAGGGCGACTTTGAGGATTCGATTCGCCAGATTCGTCGGTCCGACACGCGCCCCGATTTCCGCTCGCCCGAGCATGCCGCGCGCTTGTTTGAGCATCGCCGTCCGCTGTATCGCCAGGCCGCCGATATTACCCTTGATATTCGCAACAAGTCCTTCGAGGACGTTTCCTACCTTTGTGCCGAGATGCTTTTGGAGCGTGGACTGCTATGATTCGCCGCCAACTGATCAATTTCCAAAACCGCAGCGTCGATGTCCGTGTCGGATTGGGCGCGTTCGATGAGCTGTCGCGTATGTTTGCCTCGGCTGTGGGCAAGCCTAAGCGCGCGATGGTGGTTTGGAACTCCGCCTCGTCAGAACGTTTTGATGAGGTCGTCGAGCATGCGCTGGTCGACGCCGGTTTTGCCGTGTCGCAGTTCTCCCTTGAGGTTTCGCCTGCTGGTGCCACGCTGGCCGATGCCGATGCTATCTTTGGCGCCTTGTCTGCCAACGGCATTACCTGCGACGATCTGGTTGTCGCCGTTGGCGATGCCGCAACCTGCTCGGTTGTTAGCTGGTGCGCCAACCAGTGGTGTGGCCGAACCGAGTGCGCGCTGCTGCCGACGACCTTTGACGCCATGCTCACGGTCGCGACGACCATGAAGCCGCTCATTGCCTCGTCGTCGAATGCGCTTCCCGCTATCGCGTTCCGTCCCGAACCGGGCTTGGTCGTGTGTGACCTCGACCTTGTTCGCGAGGCGGACCCCGAGGACCTCAAGCTCGGCTATGTGGTACTTGTTGGCACCATGCTTTCGAGCAGTAAGTCCCGTTGGAATCAGTTTACTGAGACCGTCCCCGAGATTCTCGCGGGCGAGGAGGTCGCGCTCGTCAATGCCGTTCAATGGTCTCAGACTGCCCGCAAGGACGTACTGATGGCCACGAACCCGAGCGCTCGCCATGCGCTCGATTTTGGCAAGACGGGGGAGCGTACCCTGCGCGCCTGCTTGGGCGATGCCGCTTCGCAGGCCCCTGCCTACCAGCTGTTGTCCGAGGGCATTCGCTTTGAGGCACGCCTTGCACATGATGCCTGCGATTTCGATATCGATTACGTCTTTGAGGTCGATGACTGCTTGGAGGACTTTGGTATCGAGGAACTTGCCTTCGATCTGGAGTCTGCCGCATATATCGAGGAGTTCCGCAAGCAGCAGTTTGCACGCTCGAACCGCAGCATGTTGCCGCTGCCCGCGGCACTCGGCGCCATTCGCCTAACGAACGTTGAGGACGAGGTTCTTAAGCGCCATGCTCACGCCTACTTGGCTTCTCGTAAAGAACTTCTCTAAGATTTATTGACTTCCATCCTCTTTCGTATCATGTTGAGGGGCGGGTTTCCAATCGGTTGCGGATCGCATGCGATTCCGTCGTTCGGTTGAGACCCGTCCCGTCTATATAGAGACAACAAGAAAGGAATCTGCATGTCTGAGTTTGCTGCCGGTCCTGCCGGTCGTATCGAGCGTGTCCGTGCCCTGATGGCCGAGCGTGGCTACGACGCCATCGTGGTGCGCGACGATGCCAATCTTCGTTGGCTTACGGGCGTGAAGGGCGTTTTCGATTACACCTTTGAATTCCCGCACGCGGCGTTTATTACGGCCGACCAGTGCCTGTTCCATACCGACTCGCGCTACCTCAACAGCTTTGAGGAGAACACGCCCGCCGGCAGCCCCTGGGTTTACGACATGGACGAGGGTACCATCCCCGGCTGGGTCGCCGGCAAGATTGCGGCTAACAAGTGCCGTGTCTGTGCTGTCGAGGACGATATGCAGATTAACTTCTACCAGGGTATTCAGCGCGGCCTGGAGGACCGTTCCGTCGCCTGCATCCTACCGCTGATGCACGACGACATCCGCAAGATGCGCGCCATCAAGGATGCCGAGGAGATTGAGCTTATGCGCCATGCGCAGTCGATCACCGATGCCGCTTTCCAGCATATGCTCGGCTTTATTAAGCCCGGTATGACCGAGAAGCAGGTTCGCAACGAGCTCGAGAACTTTATGTTCGCCAACGGCGCCGACAGCCTTGCCTTCGGCTCCATCGTGGCGAGCGGTCCCAACACCGCCAACCCGCATGCTGTGCCGAGCGATCGCGTGATCGAGAAGGGCGATTTCGTTCTCATGGATTACGGCGCGGGCTACTGCGATTACCGCTCCGACATGACGCGCACCGTCGTGATGGGCGAGCCCACGCAGGAGCAGCTCGACCTGTACGCGCTCGTGCGCCGCACGCACGAGGAGTGCGTCGCCGCCATCCATCCGGGCGTTGAGGGTAACGACATCTTCAAGCTTTCCAAGAAGATCATCGGCGATGCCGGCTATGGCGATTACTACAATCATGGCCTGGGCCACGGCGTCGGTATCGACATCCACGAGCTGCCCAACTTCAACCGCAGCAAGAACACCATCGCGATCGGCTCGGTTGTCACCATGGAGCCCGGCGTTTACCTGCCCGGCGTGGGCGGCGTGCGCCTGGAGGATTACGGCGTGGTCACCGAGAACGGCTACGAGCCTTTCACCAAGACCCCGCACGACCTGCACGTCATCGATTGCTAGCCCATTTCGATAGATTTTTGGGGCGGGGCGTCCGAATCGATTCGGACGCCCCGCGTTCTCTTTTTATGCGCTCGCCGCAGGCGCCGTCTGCAAGTGTATAATTTCTGTCGTATGTAATTTGGACGCTTGTGCGTTCTGCCCATAACAAGAAAGGTCGCTATGCCTACCATTTCTACCGCCGACTTCAAGAACGGCCTCGGTCTCCGTATCAAGGACAAGGTCTACACCATCGTCGAGTTCCAGCATGTCAAGCCGGGCAAGGGCGGCGCGTTTGTGCGCTACAAGACCCGCGACATCAAGAGCGGCCGCGTCGTCGAGAACACCTGCAACGCCGGCACCAAGTTCGAGAGCGTCATGCTCACCACCCGTGAGTTCCAGTACCTCTACAACGATGGCACCGACTACATCTTCATGGACAACGAGTCCTATGAGCAGGTTCCCGTTCCCGAGGACATGGTGGGCGAGAACTCCAAGTGGCTGCGCGAGAACGACATCTGCCAGCTGCTCTTCGCCGACGATGAGCTCATGGGCGTGACCCCGCCGATGTTCATCGAGACCACCATCGTCCAGACCGACCCGGGCTTTAAGGGCGATACCGTCCAGGGTTCCACCAAGCCGGCCACGATCGACACCGGCGCTGTCATCCAGGTCCCCATGTACCTCAACGAGGGCGAGGTCATCAAGGTTGACACCCGCGACGGCAAGTTCGTCTCCCGCGTCTAGCAACCAACTCTTCTAGGAGGACTCATGCCCCAGGAAATCAAGATTGACGGCATCGGCATTTCGCCCGATGTTTTGACCGCCATCGTCTCGCGCGCCGTGTCGGATGTCGAGGGCATCGCCTCCGTTGGCGTCAAGGACCTTGCCACCAACCTTGTCTCCATGATGCTCTCGTCCAAGGCCCCGGCTTCCGAGCCGGCTGTCGAGGCCGAGGTCGTTGGCGACAAGCTCGCACTCACCGTGCGTGTCGTGGTGTTCTTTGGCTATCCGTTCAAGAAACTCGCCGAGGCCGTTCGCGCTGCCGTGGTCGCTGCCATCGATGCCCAGGTTGGCGTTGAGGTTGAGCGTGTTGACGTTTGCATCGACGGCCTCGTTTTCCCCAAGGAGTAACCTTTGAGCCTTAAGGTTTATCGCGGGCGTACGCTTGCCCGCAGTCAGGCGCTGCAGCTGCTGTTCCAGGCCGAGGCCACGGACAGCCCGCTCGAGCGCGTCCTCGAGGGTGATTTCCTGATCTCGAAGGGTCCCCTCGACCCCTATGCGCTGGAGCTGTGCCGCGGTGCCTACGAGCATATCGACCGCATCGACTGCGCTCTGCGCTCCGTTGCCAAGAACTGGGATCTTATGCGCATGCCCGGTGCCGACCGCAATCTGCTGCGTATCGCCGTTTACGAGATGCGTTTCCTCACCGACGAGGAGGTCTCGGACGCCATCGTGATCAACGAGGCCGTCGAGCTTGCCAAGGCCTATGGCACCGACCAGTCCGCGTCGTTCGTCAACGGCGTGCTGGGCAAGATCGCTCGCAGCGAGGAGCTGCCGGGCGAGGACCTATACCAGGAGCTGCTGGCCGAGGATCGCGCTCGCGAGGAGGCACAGGCTGCCGAGGCTGCCGCTAAGGTTGCGGTTGCCCAGGCTGAGGCTGGTGTGTTGGCCGAGGATGCGGACGCTGCTGAGGCCGTCGAGGCCGACTCCGTCGAGGAGTAGCCATGCCAGAGGGTTCTGTCCGTAACTTTGATGAGATTTCGGACCGTCTGGATCAGATCATCGCTACCGTTCGCTCCAAGGATACCTCCTTGGAGCGTTCGCTCGATTTGTTTGACGAAGCGATTGAGCTGGGCTCCCGCGCGGTCGATATGGTCGACAAGTTTGAGTTGACGCCGCGTGAGGCCGACAAGCTCGAGCAGGAATACGATGAGGATGCGGCAAACGAATCCCAGGATAGCTAGGCCGCATCTCCGGATACGAATGGTTGATGGCATTCATGAAACGCGTGCGTCTTGATGACGAACTGATTTCACAGGGCATCTGCGCCGATCGCGCGGATGCCCTTCGCACTCTTATGGCCGGCTTGGTCTCGAGTGGCGGTGAGCGCTTGACTTCGCCGGGCCTTAAGGTGATCCCGGGGCTGCCGCTGCATGTGAAGGGGCGCATTCCCTATGTTGGCCGCGGCGGTCTTAAGCTCGAAGGCGCGCTTGATGCGTTTGGCATCAATCCGACGGGCCTTGCCTGTCTGGATGTGGGCTGCTCTACCGGCGGCTTTACCGATTGTCTGCTCAAGCGCGGAGCTGCGACCGTTGTCTCGGTGGACGTGGGTCGCGCCCAGTTCGATTGGTCGTTGCGCCAGGACGATCGCGTGACGCTGCATGAGCGCACAAACGTGACGCAGCTGCCTGAGCTTGGCTATGCCGGCACTATCGACCTGGCTGTGTGTGATGTCTCGTTTACCAGCATCGCGAACATTATCGATGCGGTACTGGCGTGCCTGGCGCCTACGGGTGCATTCTGCACGCTCGTAAAGCCGCAGTTTGAGGCTCCGGCGGCGCTGGTGGGCGAGGGCGGCATTGTGACCGATCCCGCCGTGCGCCGCGATACACTCGTGGCGGCGGTTGAACTCTTTGCTGCCAAGGGCCTGTTCCCGGTCGATGTGTGCGTGTCGCCCATTCATGGTGCCAAGGGCAACGTTGAGTTTTTCCTGTACGGCACGAGATTTGACCCCGGCGATCGCTCGCAAGACGAGCTGCAATCCCAGGTATCGGTTATGAGCGAGAAAGCTGCAACGCTATGAAGGTCTTTCTGGTTCCCAATTACTACAAGCAAGAGGCGGTCGAGAGCGGCCTGATGCTCGAGCTTTGGCTGACTCGCCAGGGCTATGAGGTCGCATGGGCTGCCGACCAGCGATCCAAGATTCAGAGCACGCCTGATATTGACGGCTCCGATCTGGTCATTACGCTCGGCGGCGACGGTACGTTGCTGCGCGCTGCCCGCATCCTCAACCATCGTGAGATTCCTATCCTCGGTCTTTCCTATGGTCACCTGGGCTTTCTAACTGCTGCGAGCCCCGAGGAGCGCGACATCCTGCAGGTCGTGAGCGACGCCCTGTCCGGTGAGCTGCACGTGAGCCGTCGCGCCACCATCGCCGCGGATATCGTGTCCGTGCGCGAAGACGGTACGAAGGATGTCGTGCGCACCTTCGCCCTCAACGACATGGCGCTTACCCGCGGTCCGCTGTCCGATATGGTCGAGTTCGACATCACGGTGTCCGGCCATCATATCGACCGTCTGCGTGGCGACGGCGTGGTCGTGTCCACGGCGACTGGTTCTACGGGTTACGCGCTCAGTGCCGGTGGCCCCATCGTGAGCCCCGACTATACGGGCATGGTCTGCGTACCCATTGCGCCGCACACCATTCAGGCTCGTGCCTTTTTGACCTCGCCGAGTGATGTCGTCGAAATCTTTATGTCCGATGATCGCCCGAGCGTTCCGGCGATCGCTATCGATGGACAGTTTATTACCTGCGATGGCACCGTTGAGAGCGTGGCGGTGCGCCGCGGGCCCGGAGATGTGTTGCTGCTGGATTACGGCCCCGAGAGCTTCTATAACTCGGTGAGCCGCGTATTCTACGGAGTCCGTCATGATCGATGAGCTGCAGGTTTATAACATTGCACTCATTCGCGAGGCGACGCTGGTGCCGAGTGCCGGCCTGACTGTCCTGACTGGCGAGACTGGCGCCGGCAAGACCGCGCTGCTCTCGGCCCTCAAGCTAATTTTGGGCGAGCGTGCGGATTCGTCGACGGTGCGCGAGGCGAGGCACTGGCGAGCGTCGAGGCGCGACTCTTCGATGGACCGCACGACACGGAGGGGTTCACCGTACAGCGCAGCCTTTCTGCCGAGGGCCGCAGCCGCGTGAAGATTGACGGTCGCATTGCCAGTGTGCGCGAGCTTTCGGAGCGCGTCGGCGTGATGATGGATCTGTGCGGCCAGCACGAGCACCAGCGCTTGCTCGATCCGGCGCATCACGTTGCGATGGTCGATGCCTGGGCGGGACGCTCTGCGCTCGAGGCGCTCGAGCACTACCGTGCTTGCTTTAAAGCCTCGCGCGCGGCTGCCAAGGAGGTCCGTCGCGTCGAGGAGGCCTCACGTGCGCGGGGGAGTCGCGTCGAGGAAGCGCGCTTTGCGCTCGAGCGCATCGGCGAGGTCGACCCCAAACCGGGCGAGTATGAGGAACTCGAGGAACTGCTGCCGCGCTCCGAACATGCCGAGGTACTGGTTGCCACAGCTAACGATGCCCATGCATCGCTTGCCTCCGAAGGGGGAGCGCTCGACGCCGTGAACAGCGCCGTGGCAGAACTTTCCCGAATGGCTACCGTCGATCGCAAACTGGGCGACATTGCCGATGCGCTTTCGGATGCCTGTATCTCCCTTGAGGATTGCGCGAACGAGCTTCGTACCTATCGCGATGGCGTCGCCTTCGACCCGCGCGAGCTCGCACGCATGCGTGAGCGATATTCCGACCTCAAGGGCCTGTTGCGTCAGTGGGGTCCCACCATGGACGATGTTTTTGCCATGCGCGATCGCTCGCAAGAGCTGCTGTCCCTGGTCGATGATGGCGATGAGCAGATCAAAAAGGCGCGTGAGGCACTCGGGAGCGCCGAGCGCGAGTTGTTTGCCGCTGCCAAGGCACTTAAGCGCGCACGCAATACGGCGGCCCCGCGCTTCTGCCACGAGGTTGGCCGCCAGATGGCGCGCTTGGAGATGGGTAGTGCCGAGCTCGTCTGGGAGTCGCGCGATCTTCCCCGTGCTGAGTGGACGCCCGTTGGTCCTTCGAGCTACGAGCTGCTATACCGCAGCGGTGCCGGCTTGACGCCACGTCCCCTGCGCCGCATTGCGTCGGGCGGCGAGCTCAGCCGCGTCATGCTTGCAAGCAAGGTTGTCCTCGGTAACGCGGACGGTGTCGATACGCTGGTGTTTGACGAGGTCGATGCCGGTGTCGGTGGCTCCACGGCGCGTGCACTCGCGGGCGTGCTGGCAGATCTCGCCTCTACGCATCAGGTGATTGTCGTAACCCACTTGGCGCAGGTCGCCGTCATGGCCGACAAGCATTATGTTGTCAGCAAGGAACCAGGCGATGTTCCCCAGACGCATTTGGACGAGGTAACCGGCGAAGCGCGTACCGCCGAGATCGCCCGCATGTTGAGCGGCGATCAGTCCGAGGCTAGCCTGGCGCACGCAAAGCAGATGCTCGAAGAAGCTCGAGGTTAGGTCGTATCAGCGGTGTTGGTGGGACAAAATAGACTGAAATTTTTGTCCCACTACGCATTTTACTCCACAACCTTATCCGGCTGGATGAGCTCTTCGTAGTAGCTGATATGCTCGCGGGCGTCTTCGATTTCGGGCAGCAGGAAGTTGTAGATGACCTCGATGATCATCGTGGCGCTCATCTTGGAGAACGCGAAGTCGCCCGTTGTCAGTAGTGCTTCGTGGTTGACGGTATTAAAGGTGTAGTCTGCCAGGCGCGCGAGCGGGGATTTGCTGTCGCTGCTGATGACGACTACGGTTGCGCCGCAGTCGCGAGCCGCTTTTGCCATGCGATTCAGACGGCGCGACTTGCCGGAGTTGAGATCAGCACGATAACGTCACCGGGGCGCAGCGTGAGCGCAAAACCAATCGAGGTCTCGCTGATGGTGCTTGCCATGCAACGAAGGCCCAGCTGCGAGAACTTGAACGTCGCGTCGAGCGCGACGGCGTTGGTGTTGCCTACGGCCGCAAACTCAATAACGCCGGCATTCTTAAGCGCGTGTACAACTGCGGCCAACGTGTCGTGATCAATGCCGTCGATGGTCGCATTAAGCTCACTCACCTTGGCGGCGAGGATATTTTTAAGGCTCTGCTCCATGTTGTCGAGCGAGACCTCGTCGGTCAGGCCCTCGTTGCGCTGACTCTCTAAGTCGCGCGCCAACGAAAACTGAAAGCTGCGGAAGCTGCCAAAGCCCAGCTTGCGGCAGAAACGCGAAACGGTCGCCTCGGACGTGGCGGCAGCGCGCGAGAGCTGAGCCGCCGTGAGGCGTGGCGCCTCGGACTGGTGCTCCAATATATAGTCGACAATGCGCTGCTCGGACTCGCTGTATCCCTGGTGGGTACTAATGAGGGAAAGTGCGCTTTTGCTACTATCGGTCATGGATGGCTCCTGGTTGGCATGAAAATCTAACTTGATTTGCAATGCCATAGTATACGGGCATTTTCAATTACAAGATACACCTTGCCGTTTCAAGTGTTGATGGTAAACTTTCACTTGCCGTTTACGGTTATGAAAGAACCTTTCACCGGAGAATTGCGCCTTGTCTCTTCTCACGCGGACGGTAGGTTGGTATCTTTCAGTTGTGGAAAAACGCGCATCGAAGCGCGTGTAGGGGAGCGCCCGCGGGCGCTGTACTCAAGAAGGAGGGACACATGGCTAAGTTTGACATCATCGCCGCGACCGGTTGCCCGACCGGCATTGCGCACACCTTCATGGCGAAGGAGGCGCTGGAGAAGGCAGCTGCCGAGCGCGGTCTGACCATTAAGGTCGAGACTCATGGCCAGGTCGGTGTCGAGAACGAGCTCACCAAGAGCGAGATCGCCGGTGCCAAGGCCGTCGTCGTCGCAGCCGATAAGGATGTCCAGGCTGAGCGTTTCGCCGGTAAGCCCATGGTTTCCGTTGGTGTTTCCAAGGCCTTGTCTGTCGAGACTGCTGGTAAGCTGATCGACCGCGCGCTCGCCGCCAAGGGCGACGACACGGTTGCCGCTGCCGCCGATGTCGAGGACGAGGTCGAGGAGAAGGAGTCCATCGGCCACGTCATCTACAAGCACCTCATGAACGGCGTCAGCCACATGCTGGTCTTCGTCGTTGCCGGTGGTGTTCTGACCGCCATTTCGTTCCTGTGGGGCATCACGTCCTTTGATTCGACGGCTGCCGACTACAACAGCTTTGCTGCGATGCTCAAGATCATCGGCGGCATCGCCATGAACCTTATGGTTCCGGTGCTTTCCGCCTACATCGCCGAATCCATCGGCAAGCGCCCGGCGCTCGTCCCCGGTTTCGTTGCCGGTATGATTGCCATCCAGGGCCTGCCTGTTAACGCCGAGACCGGCATGATCGACGCCGGTGGCGCCGGCGTGGGCTTCGGCTTCCTGGGCGGCATCGTCGGCGGCTTCCTTGCTGGCTATGTCATCCTGCTGCTCGAGAAGGTTTTCTCTAAAATTCCCGCGAGCCTTAATGGCCTGAAGGCAATCTTTCTGTATCCGCTGTGCTCTACCGCCATCGTCGGCCTGGTCATGCTCGGTATTTCCGGCCCCATGGCTGCCATTAACCAGGGTATGATGGATTTCCTGCAGAGCCTCGGTAACTCCGGTCCGGTGATCCTTGGCCTGGCCATCGGCTGCATGTGCGCCTTTGATATGGGCGGCCCGGTCAACAAGGCTGCTTACGCTACTGGCACCTTCCTGCTCGGTACCGCTCTCGAAGCTGGCGTCGGCACCGAGACCTACAACTTCGGCACCAACTTCATGGCTGCCGTCTCCGCCGCTTGCATCGTTCCGCCGCTGATCACCACCTTCGCCGTCGTTGTCGGCAAGAAGTACTTCAGCCAGGAGGATCATGACGCCGGTATCGTCAACCTCATCCTTGGTTGCACCCACATCACCGAGGGCGCCATTCCGTTCATGACCAAGAACATCTGGCCCGTCATGCCCATCATGATGCTCGGTTCTTCCATCGCTTCCATCTTGACCATCTTCTTCAACGTTCACGATCCGGCGCCTCACGGCGGCTTCCTGGTCCTGCCCGTTGTCGAGAACGGTCCGCTGTGGGTCCTCGCGATCCTCATCGGCGCTGTGGTCGGTGGCATCCTGTTCGTGGCCTTCAAGAAGTACGATTTCGAGAAGAATCAGAAGGCCGCTCCTGTAGCCAGGTCCGTTGAGGCCCCCAAGGCCGCTGCCGTCGAGGCCCCCAAGGCCGAGGCTGCCGACTTCGTGAAGGTCGAGAATGTCTTTGTCGCCGAGGACTTCGCTTCTCGTGACGAGGCTCTGAGCTTCGTTTCCAACCAGGCTGTCAAGGCCGGTATCGCCAGCGACGCCGACGCCGTGATGAACGCCTTCCTGGCCCGCGAGGCCGAGGGCACCACGGGCATGATGGAGGGCTTCGCCATCCCGCATGCCAAGTCCGACGCCATTACCGAGGCTGCCGTCATCGTCGTCAAGGACGAGTCCGGTGTGACCGGTTGGGACACCATGGACGGCGCTCCCGTCAACGTGGCCATCGCGCTGCTCATCCCGGGTGCCCAGGCCGGCACCACGCACCTTAAGATCCTGTCCAAGGTCGCCGAGGCGCTCATGGACGAGGACTTCCGTGCCACCGTCAAGGGTTCCACCGACGCCGCCGAGATCGCCAAGACGATCAACGCCCGCCTGGTCTAATCCCCCAGCCCGCGAATAACATCGCCCCCTGTATATAAGGCGGAGTCCCTCCCCAGGGCCTCCGCCTTTTTTCTATCCCTCCCATAAGTTGCGGTGAAATAGGGACTGTTTAAACGATTCAACCCCAAATTCAGTCCCTATTTCACCGCAACTTACAAAAGGGCATAGAGGGGGCTACCTATCGAGTCTTTGTCGCGAACAGATCATTAGCCAGAATTCCGTTCGCACGATATCGCTCTGGACCGACCGAGTTTCCGCAGCTCGCCCGCCGGACGGGGCGATTAAGTTTGTCGCGAGTTCCGCACGCAAAGGAAAGCACTTAATGTGCTTTCCGTCTTGCGCAGGACTGTAGAGCAGCAAACTTAATCGTCCCGCCCGGCGGGCGAGCGCAGGGATACGACATCTGTCCAACAATTCGTGTGAAACACAATGAAAAACCGTTTGATGTGAGTTAATATAAACAACGTCGTGAATCTGACTCCTGCCACATGCATGACAGGGGTTAAACACAAAAAGGAGTCAATTATGGTTTCTGAGAAGGCTACCCTCGTTAATCCTCAGGGTCTGCACATGCGTCCGGCTGGTCTGTTCGCCTCCACCATGGGCAAGTACGCCTGTGACGTGACGGTCGTCACCCCCGAGAAGGAGGTCAACGGCAAGTCCCCGATGGCCCTCATGGCTGCTGGTATCCCCTGCGGCACCGAGGTCGAGGTCAAGTGCGACGGCGCTGACGAGGCCGAGGCTCTGGCTGCTGCCATCGAGCTCATCAAGAGCGGTCTTGGCGAGTAGAACTCAAACGGGTCGCATGTTGAACAACTAAGTTCATATTTGGGGGCGCAGTGACCTGTTGTAAGGTAGCTGCGCTCTTTTGTCATGGATATGGCAAAACGCTTTATCACATGACACGGAGAGAGGAATGGGAATGTATCAGGGAGTCAACGCTTCCGAGGGCATCGGTATCGGCACCGTCATGGTCGCCGTCGATCCCGACTTGACGTTTGAGCCGCACGAGGTTGCTGATTCGGCAGCAGAGAAGGAGCGCTATCAGTCCGCTCTTTCGGTCTTCTGCGAGAAGACCCAGGCTCAGGCCGACCACATGAAGGAGACGGTGGGCGAGGCCGAGGCCGAGATCATGAGCGGACACATTGTCCTGGCTCAGGACCCGGGCATGACCGACGCCATCAACGCCGCCATTGACGGCGGTACCTGCGCCGAGCAGGCGCTCATGGACACCTCGACCATGTTCGAGAACATGTTCCTGTCCATGGACGACGAGATGTTCCGTCTGCGCGCGGCCGACATCGCCGACATCCGCACCGGTATTCTGGCCGAGCTGCTGGGCAAGGAGGTCGTCGACCTCTCCGTCCTGCCCGAGAACACCGTCGTTGTCGTGCACGACCTTACGCCGTCCATGACCGCCACGATCGATAAGGCCCACGTTGCCGGTATCGTCACCGAGACCGGTGGCCGCACGTCGCACTCCGCGATCATTGCGCGCGCCCTCGAGATCCCGGCTGTCCTTTCGGTTTCCAACAGCTGCACCGCGCTGCGCAACGGTATGACCGTTGTCGTCGACGGCGGCAAGGGTATCGTCGAGGCCGATCCCGACGAGGAGACGCTCGCTGCCTACACCGCCAAGGCCGAGGCCTTCGCTGCCGAGAAGGCAGCCCTCGAGGCTTTCCGCGGCAAGCCGTCCGTGACTGCCGATGGCATCAAGAAGATCATCGCCTGCAACATCGGTAACCCCGATGACGTGCCCAACGCGCTCGATCACGACGCCGAGGCCATCGGTCTGTTCCGCTCCGAGTTCCTGTTCATGGACTCTGCTGAGCTTCCTTCCGAGGAGGAGCAGTTCAACGCCTACCGTAAGGTCGCCAGCGCGCTCAAGGGTGCTCCGGTCATCATCCGCACGCTCGATGTTGGCGGCGACAAGGAGATTCCGTATCTGCACATGGTCAAGGAAGATAACCCCTTCATGGGCTTCCGCGCCGTGCGTTACTGCCTGGCCAATCCCGACCAGTACAAGGTCCAGCTCCGCGCTCTGCTGCGCGCTAGCGCCTTCGGTGACGTCAAGATCATGATCCCGCTCGTCACCTGCGTCGAGGAGGTCTTGGCTGTCAAGGAGCTCGTCGAGCAGTGCAAGGCCGAGCTGACCGAAGAGGGTCGCAAGTTCAACGAGAACATCGAGGTCGGCATCATGGTCGAGACGCCCGCCGCTTCGCTGCTCGCAGACCGTCTTGCCGAGGTCGCCGACTTCTTCTCCATCGGCACCAACGACCTGATCGGCTACACCATGTGCGCCGACCGTGGTAACGACACCATCTCCAACCTGTACCAGGTTTACTATCCCGCCGTGCTCCGCTCGCTCAAGAACATCATCGAGAGCGGCGTGAAGGCCGGCATCATGGTCGGTATGTGCGGCGAGGCCGCTGCCGATCCGCTGCTCGAGCCGCTGCTGATCAGCTGGGGCCTGGAGGAGTTCTCGATGAGCGCTCCGTCGATCCTGCGCGCCCGCAAGACCATCAGCCAGTGGACCAAGGCCGAGTGCGACGAGCTCGCCGAGAAGGCACTCGCCTGCAACACCGCCGCCGAGGTCAAGGCACTGCTCGAGTCCGCAGCTCGCTAATTTGGTATCAGAGGTAACCGCGTGGTTGGAATGGGCCGGCCACGCGGCCCTCACATATACAGGGGGTACTGTAAATGTTCTACACGCTAACCGCTAACCCGGCTGTCGACATGACGGTTTCGAGCTCTCCGCTCGAGCCCGACGAGAACGTCCGCACCGGCTCGGCCAGCTACACGGCTAACGGCAAGGGCCTCGACGTGTCCTTCGCCTTTAAGAAGATGGGCGTCGACACCGTCGCGCTCGGCTTCTTCGCTGGCTTCACGGGCAAGTTCATCGTCGAGGAGGTCATGAACCTGGGTTGCCTCTGCCGCCCGGTCTGGACCGACGGTATCACGCGCATTAACACCTACGTCAACGATGGCCAGCACGAGTACGGCATCCTGAACCCGGGTGCTCCTATTACGCCGCAGCACCAGGAGGAGCTCTACAACATCCTGGACACCGCGGGCGATCTCGAGTGCCTGATCGTTTCCGGCTCCGTGCCTCCCAAAGCTACGCCCGACTTCCTGGCTCAGGTCATGGAGCACGCTCAGGCTCGTGGCGCCGACGTCGTCCTGGACCTGTCCTCCGACAAGCTCAAGGAGCTCGCTCACAAGAAGCCGCTGCTCATCAAGCCGAACCATCACGAGATGAAGGCCATCTTCGGCGTGCCGGTCGACACCGACGACGAGGTCCGCGTTGCCATGAAGATGGCTCACGACGCTGGCGTTCAGAACGTGCTGCTCACCCGTGGTAGCCGCGGCGACGCTTACTTCTCCAACGGCGAGGATATTTGGTACGCCAAGCGTGAGTTCAACATCAAGCTGGTTTCTTCTGTCTGCGCCGGCGACTGCACCCTCGCTGCGTTCCTGCACAAGTGGTACAGGGATCGCGACAACGTCGAGGAGGCCATGAAGCTCGCTATGGCCACCGGCGCCAACGTTGCCGAGTCCGTCGGCATCGGCGACTTCGGTCACGTCGACGAGTACAGCAAGCGCGTTGCTGTCCGCAAGCTCGATCGTCAGTAATCGAAACGCGACATATTCGTGCGCATGCGGCGCCCCGGTTTCGGCTGGGGCGCCTTTTTTGTTCCGTTATTGGAGAGAGATGCTCTGCCGTACTTCATCGCTTCCACACCGTTCACCGAGTTGTCCTAGCCTTTTACCGTTGGGTGGAATATACTTTCATTAACACGTTACTTCGTGAAAGGAACATTCATGATTTACACGCTCACTGCAAATCCCGCCATTGACTACAACATCGCCTGCGACGGCCTTGCTGCCAACACCGTCACGCGTACCCGTAACGCCGTCTACACGCCCAACGGCAAGGGTCTCAACGTCTCGTTCACCCTCGATCACTACGGTGTCGACACCACGATCCTGGGCTTTTTCGCCGGCTTCTCGGGCGAGTTTATCGTTAAGGGCGCCGAGGCCCTGGGCGTGCCCGTCAAGCCCGTTTGGACCGACGGCATCACGCGCGTCAACGTGTTCCTCAATGCCGGACCCGACACCGAGTACAACATGGTCAACGCCGGTGCCGCCATCAACGAGGCCAACGAGCAGGAGATGTTTGAGCTCATCGATTCGCTCGATGACATGACCTGCCTGGTCATCAGCGGCTCGCTGCCTCCCAACACTTCCGAGGGCTTCTTGGCCGAGGTCCTGCGCCGCGTCAAGGCCAAGGGGGCCGAGTTCGTCCTCGACATCTCGAGCCATCAGCTGGCAGACCTCATTGCCATGGAGCCGCTGCTGATCAAGCCCAATGACGACGAGCTGCTCGACATCTTTGGCATTAAGGTGAGCGGTGGCGACGATGAGTCCGTCAAGGGCGCTATGGCCGAGCTGCACGCTAAGGGCGCCAAGAACGTGCTGCTGACCCTCGGTGGCGCCGGTGCGTACTTCTCCAACGGCGAGCACATCTGGTTTGCCAATCGCACCTTCGACGTCAAGCTGCTGTCGACGGTGTGCGCCGGCGATTCCTCGCTCGCTGCCTTCCTGTCCGTATGGCACGACGCTCCCGAGCGCGTCGAGGATGCCCTCCGTCTGTCGATGGCCACCGGCGCCAACGTGGTCGAGTGCCCGGGCCTGGGCGACTTTGCCAAGGTGGACGAATATAAGAAGCACATCGAGGTTCGTCAGGTCTGCTAGCCGCATCGAAAAATCGCTGCCGAACACCCGCTTTGGATCTCCGAGGCGGGTGTTTTTTGCTCGCTGAACGCATATGGCGTCTGCTGTCTCGTTTTATGGAATTGACGACGCGATTGCGTGTGCGCGCTTTCTCGTTTCTTGTTAGACTTCTTGAGAACCATCGATTAACGCTCACAAGTGCAGGAGGCCATAGGCATGTGCAATGTTTCGCTCAACGGTAATCAACCGTCCGATGCGTCCCTGTGCGTCCTACGCGCGCTTGAGGCGGCTGGTCTTGAGGCTTGGTACGTGGGCGGTTGGGTGCGCGACGCCCTGATGGGGTGCCCCAGCCACGATGTTGATATGTGCTGTAGCGGCCTGTGGCAGGAGTCCAAGGCGGCGCTCGAGGCCGCCGGCATCGCGGTTGTGGAGTCTGGCATTAAATTTGGCGGAATCACGGCTATTTCCGATGGCGAGCGTATCGAGGTCACCACGTACCGTTTGGATGGCTTTTACACCGATGGTCGCCATCCCCAGAGTGTGGAGCGTGCCGCCTCGCTCGAGGACGATCTGGCGCGCCGCGACTTTACCGTCAACGCCATGGCCTGGCATCCCGAGCGCGGGCTTGTCGACCGCTACGACGGCCAGGGTGACTTGGAGCGCAAGCTGATTCGCGCTGTCGGCGATCCCAAGTGTCGCTTTAACGAGGACGCCCTGCGCATGTTGCGTGCGGTGCGCTTTGCCTGCCGCCTGGACTTTATGATTGAGCCCGAGACTAAGCGAGCGCTTGCCGAGTGCGCGCCGCTGCTCGACGCCGTGGCGCGCGAGCGTGTGGGTATTGAGCTCGAGGGCATTCTTTCGACCGGTCATGGGGGAGACGCGATGCTGCGCTACCCCGAGCTCATCTGCGCCGCCGTGCCCGAGTTGGCAGCGGGTCGCGGGTTTGATCAGCGCAGTGTCTATCATGCGTTTAACGTCTACGAGCATATCGCCCGTGTGCTTACGGTGGCGGGGGAGCTCGCGCTGTGTGACGGCGTCGCGCCCTCGTCGAGCCTTATGTGGGCGGCGTTTTTGCACGATGTGTCCAAGCCCGAGTGTTTCACGGTCGATCACGCCGGCAGCGGACACTTCTACGGTCATCCCGAGCTCGGCGCCAAGAAAGCGCGCGTCATTATGGATCGCCTGGCGCTCTCGCACGACCTGGTGCGCGACGTGTGCCTGCTCATCAAATATCACGACAAGCCGCTGCGCCCCGAGCGCTCCTGCCTGCTCAATATGATGCGCGCGCTTTCGGGCGAGGGCGTCGACACGCCGCGTTTGATGGACGAGCTCATGGATCTTAAGCGTGCCGACACGCTCGGCAAGGCCCCGTCGTGCTTCTATTACGTTGAGACGATTGAGGAGATGCGCGCGATGGCGCACGAGCTGCTGAAGGCGGGGGAGCCCTATACGCTCAAGATGCTCGCCATCAACGGCGGCGACCTGATTCGTGCCGGAGTCAAGCCCGGGCCGGAACTGGGGCAGCTACTCAACTCCGCCCTCGACGCCGTGATCGAAGACAACATCCCCAACGAGCGCGAAGCTCTTTTGGTCCATCTCAACTTGAATTAGCTACCCAGTTTACCTGTGTGTTCCATAACCTGCCGACAATTTTTCGGCAATTTGGAATTTCTTCTTGCGCTGACGTTTTTTGTCCCGTAATATATTTCCTCGCAGCACGGCAGTGCAGATGTCATGTGGCCCGTTCGTCTAGCGGTTTAGGACGCCGCCCTCTCAAGGCGGAGATCACCAGTTCGAATCTGGTACGGGCTACCACTTCTTTTCTGCTGAGGCTTATGGCCCGTTCGTCTAGCGGTTTAGGACGCCGCCCTCTCAAGGCGGAGATCACCAGTTCGAATCTGGTACGGGCTACCACGCATCTGATACCCGGACTTCCCATGGAAGGCCGGGTTTTTTATTTTCAAACAACCGTCTGCCATTCCCGTTTGAACCAGAGCTTTGCGTTCTGCTTATGGCCCTTACGGGTACAATATCCAAGATATTTTGACTGTTAGAAGGAGTCTCATGACGGAGTCCTCTCAGCATACGTCTAAGCCCCAGGTCGAGGTTGAGGCCTCGGGCGGAGATGACAATAAGAGCGCACGCCGCGGCGCCATTTTTATCGGCGTCGTGCTGGTGGGTTATATCGTCTATCTGGTGGTAACCGGGCAGATGGGGCAGTTCTGGGCCGCAATGTCGAGCGTCCAGGCGCCTTGGCTCGCTGCTGCATGCTTTTGTATGTTCCTGTACCTGTTCTTTGGCATTGTGGCCTATGCGATCGCTGTCTGGCTCGACCCCAATTCACCCGTCGGCATTCGCGACCTCATTTCGGTCGAGGCGAGCGGCATCTTCTTTGGCAACCTCACACCTATGATGATGGGCTCGACTCCTGCTCAGATCTACCGCCTGACCAAGGCGGGCCAAAATGTCGGCGAGGCCGGAGCCACGCAATTCACGCGCTTTATCGTGTATCAGTTTGGCCTCGTTGCCTGGGGCGCTATCCTACTGCTTGCTCGCATGCCGTTTTTTGCCGAGCGCTATGGCGACATGACGCTGCTGTGCGTCTTTAGCTTTGGTGGGCACTGCTGCATCTTGCTTGGCATCTTCGCCGTCGCGCTCATGCCTAAGACCGTCACGCGCGTCGCCCACTGCATCATCAATTGGCTTGAGCGCATTGGTGTCTCGGCCACTAAGATCGAGGGATGGCGCACGTTTGTCGATGGCGAGATCTACTCCTTCTCCGAGAAGTTCAAGCTTTCAGCCGGACATTTTTCTTCCATGCTGCTCACTGTGTTTATCACCATGCTGCAGCTCGCGTTTTTCTATCTGGTTCCGTATTTCCTAATGCTTGCCTTTGGCCACCACGAGGTCGACTTTTTCTCGGTCATGGCCGCGAGCGCCTTTGTCCAGTTGCTGAGCTCTGCGGTCCCCTTGCCCGGTGGAACTGGTGGCGCTGAGGGCGGCTTTGCATTGTTCTTGGGTCATTTCTTTGGGTCGGCTTCGACCGCCGGCTATCTGCTGTGGCGTCTCATTACGTTTATTGCCCCTACCATTTTGGCTGCGCCTCTGCTGGGACTTAAGAGCGCCCACAACGAGAGCATCCATGCGCGCTGGGATCGTGTGATGCGCAAGCTCGGCCGCACGCCTCAGACGCCCTCTGCGCCCACTAAGCCGCACCCCACGAATGCTGTTACCGTTGATCCCAGGAAGCACGCTCAGAAGGCTTCTGGGACCGCTAAGCCGGCTCATAAAGCCTATGTGCGCCAGACAGGCGATGGTATTCGCGTATCTCCGTCGGCACTTAATAAGAAGAAGCATCCTAAGTCGCAGTAGGGCAGTCGTGCGTTCTTCATGACGCGGGGCATATTTGTGCCGTATGGGGGATAATCCTCTTACGTAGATTATCTCTCATCTGTTGATGAATGCTCGCATATCGAAGGGACACGCCCATGGCAACCAGCAAACCGCGTCTTGACCGCCGCATCGTTCGCAGCCGCAATGCCATCCTTTCTGCTTTCGAGCGCCTGCTCATGGAAAAGCCGTTGGCAGACATTACGGTGAGTGCCATCGCGCGCGAGGCCAATGTCGACCGCAAGACTTTTTACGTTCACTTTGGTACGGTTGACGGCCTGCTCGATGCCATTGCCGTCGATGTTGTGGAGATGATTGTCGACTCGGTCGAGAAAACGCTTGCTTCCATGGACGGCGACACCAACGAGCGCGCCCTTGGCGCGGCGGCGACCTTCTTTAAAACCGTTAACGAGGCGCTGTGCAACAACCTCGTGCTCAATCGTCAGCTGATCGAGAACATACCGCTCGATGATTTTATGGCTCGTCTTCGTGCACCGCTCGAGCACGAGATTGCCGAGCGCGATCTGCTGCCCCAAGGTCTCAAGGACGAGATGTTCGACTACTATCTGGCGTTTTTGCTGTCGGGTATTATCGGTATCTATCGCACGTGGGCGCTGTCTGACGGCTCGGTTCCTATTGAGCGCGTCTCTGAGGTCGCCAACGATCTGACCCTCAATGGCCTGTCGAGTCTGGAATCTCGTTTGGATTAGGCCTAGTTGGGCTCGTCGGCGTGGAAATTCCTGTTTACGAGGTTCTCCGGCGCCTTGTAGACCTCGCCGGCGTAGGAGCTGTAGCCTGAGGATCCTTAAAAGAAAGTCCAGTTTATCCTTTCCACCCCAATTGGGAATCCTCCGATGCGCCTTCGCACGCTCGCATGACCTCGATACCGTGCGAGCGTGCGAACTCGACGAGCTCTGCGTTGCGGGCGTTTATGGTGCCGAAGGCGGCGGGACACACGATAAGGCGCGCGCAGTGGACGAGGAGCTCTTTGGCGCGGGCTATGGTTCTATCCCCGATCGGCTCGAAGGCGCGCTCGGCCACGCATTCCGCCGCCAGGTCGCGCGCGAGCTCGCAGTCGATGTCCCCTTCGTGCAGAACGCCCGTGTAGAACGCCTTGCCCTGCCGGATGAGCTGGCGAAACACAGCCGACCCCGTACCTGCGCCGGCGATGACGAACGTGTGCGCATCGCCGTGCGGGCGTCCAATTTCCACGCTGCCGAAGCGCTCGTTGAAGGTGCCATGTCGAAGGCCGTAGAGCTCGCCAATCGTCTCGCGCGTGAATATGTCCTCGGGTGCGCCGGCGCGGAAGACCCGGCCGTCCTTCACGCAAATCACCTTGTCGGCGCTTTTCTGCGCGAGCTCGAGTTCGTGGATGGACATGATGACAGCCACATTCCGCGATTTCGCAAGGTGGCGAAGTATTCGCAGCAGGTCGATCTGGTAGCGGATATCGAGATATGACGTGGGCTCGTCGAGCACGAGCACACGCGGATCCTGCGCGATGGCGCGTGCGAGCATGACGCGCTGGCGTTGCCCGTCGCTTATCTGCATGAAGTCGCGCTCGGCGAGCTCTTCCACATGTGCGGTTTTCATGGCCTCGTCGACCCGACTATGGTCGTCGGGCGAGAGTGTGCCCATTCGCCCGGTGTAGGGGTGCCTTCCCGCCTCTACGACATCGCGGCAGGTGAGGAGCTCGGTCCGGGGGCGATCTGTCAGCATAACGGCAAGGTTCCTTGCAAACTCCGCCGTCTTCCATCGGGAAATCTCCCGCCCGTCGAGCTCGACCGCGCCGGCAAGCGGTGCCAGATGGCGTGTGATGGTTTTCAAGATGGTCGACTTGCCCGAGCCGTTCGGCCCGATGAGCGCCACGACGTCGCCCGCGCGAACCTCCAGATCGACGCCTTCGACTACGACCTTCTTGTCGTAGCCCGCCGACAGGTCGCTTATGTGGAAAAGCGGCGCTCCGTCAGCCTGCGTTTCGACCGTAGTTTCGAGGTTCGGCTCCGCTCGGAGGAGGCGTTCCGCGCGCAGTTCCGCACGAGCCGAAAGTGCCTTCTGGCGCTTTCGTGCGAGCTCAGGACTGTCTAAGCATGGAATGTCCCCTCCGAGCGTTTTGGGCCGCGGCACGAATTCCCCCATCTACCTCACCCGCTTCTTCAACATGAGCGCGATAACCACCGGAGCGCCGAAGATGGCGGTGACGGCGCTGATGGAAAGCTCGACGGGAGAGAACAGCGTGCGCGCGATCAAATCGCAGCCCGCGCAGAAGATGGCGCCTCCCAAGAAGCACGCAGGAATCACGCGGATGGGCTTCGACGACTTTAGCGCCGACTTCACGAGATGCGGAACCGCGATGCCTACGAACGACACCGGACCAGCGAACGCGGTCACGCAGGCGGAGAGCATGCTCGCTAGAAGGACGAGCACCACGCGGAAGCGTTCGACGTTCACGCCGACGCTTTTCGCGTAGGCTTCTCCCAGCTGGAAGGCGGAAAGGGGCTTCGATATCGCGAATACGCATGCGCTCACGGTGATCACCACGACCGCGATGACCGCGATGTCGTCCCAGCTCGAACCCGAGAAGCTACCCAAAGACCAGTTGTGCAGGTTCACGATGGACTGGTCGTCGGCGAAGGCGATGAGGAAGTTCGTCGCCGCCGAGCAGATGTATCCCACCATGACGCCCGCCACGATGAGCATGGCCATGGAACTTATGCGCCGTGCGATGAGGAGCACGAAGCCGATGGTGATAAGCGAGCCCAGAAACGCTGCGGCCACCATGGCCGGCGAAGACATGGCCATGTTCGCGCCTAGAAGTACGATCATCGTAAGCGCGACGACGAACTTTGCGCCCGAGGAGACGCCCAAGATGAACGGGTCGGCGATGGGGTTGTTGAAAAACGTCTGCAGCAGGAACCCGGAAAGCGAAAGTGCCCCGCCGAGAAGCACGGCTGAAAGCACGCGCGGCAGGCGAATCTCCCAGATCACCTGGCTTTCCATGGAATTGGCCGCGCCGCCCGAAAGGATGCCGGGGATGTGGTCTGCGGGCACGAGCACGCTCCCGATGCACAGGTTGGCCCCGACGAGCACGATGAGGGCAACAGCGAGCAGCGCCGTCACGACGCGACACCGCGCGGCGCGCCCCGATTCGTCGTATGCCATGGAAAGCCGGCTTCTCATGGCGCTAACCGAGCTTCCTCAGATAATGGAAGTCGCTCGCGTCATCGCCGGTGAACGCCCCGTGCAGCTCGTCGATAATGTCGGCGGTAGAAGTCATCTGCTGGTACATGTCGGCGCTTGTGACCCAGACGTTGCCGTTCTTCACGGCTTTGAACTGCGACAATAGCGCGTTTTTGCCTACGAAGTCGTTCAAGGTGGCAACCGATTCGTCGATGGTGCCGTTGTAGACGATGATGTCGGCATCCTTCGCCGTCGCGTAGAAGCGCTCCATTTCGAGCGTTACTGACGAACCTGACGTCGACGCCGTCTGCGCGTCATCGAGCGCATAGCTGCCGCCTGCAAGCTCGATCATCTGCGCCACGTAGTCGCCCGCCCGCCGCGTGACGGCGGCCCCGTTCGAGTTAATGTAGAAATACGCCACGGTTTTACCTGACGACGCGAGCCCCGACGTTTGCTCGACGCGGGCCTTCTGCTCGTTGAACAGGTGCGCGGCCTCGTCTTCCTTGTCGAACAGGACGCCGAAAAGCTTAATCCACTCGACGCGCCCGAGTGCTTCGGGCTCGCTCGACGACTGTTCGGTGAGCACGACGAGCCCGAGCTTCTGCAGCTTTTCCTTCACATCGGGCGTGTGGTTGATCATGGTGTTCTCGATGGCGAGCGTACAGCCCGAGGCCGATATTCGCTCGTAGTCGGGCGCGCTGTACTTGCCGCCGTAGGCGATCGCCCCACTTTCGAGTGCGCTTTTGAAGCCCACGACCGAGCAGTCGTCGGCCTTCGTGCCCGACATGATGATATTGTCGTTCGCATCGAGCGCGTCGACTAGGCACATCGTCGCCGACGACACGAGGTACACCTTGTTGGCGGGGCGCCTTATGACCGCGATGTCGGAGCTCAACCCATCAGGTACCTTCGCATCTTGCGGCACCACGAGGAAACGTTCTCCATTCGAAACGCAGATAAGCCGCAGACCGCCTTCGAACTCGTCGACAGTGAAGTGCTCGGCGTATTCAAGCTGAAGCGCCCCCGTCGGCTCCCAGCCACAGCCCAAATCGGCGTTGTGGAAGTCGGCCGCGGCGCTTGAAGCCGTTCCCGCAGGGGAGCCGCCGCTTGCATCGTCGCCCGATTTCTCCTTCATGGTGGATGAGTCGAAGTGGATCGTGTAGTCGATGGTGTGCGGCGTCGACATGGCGACGGTCTCGGCCGACACGGCGATGTCCTCGTCGAGCGTGACGGGTATCTCGAACGTGGAGTTGCCGCCGTCGTTTACGGGTGCGTAGTCCACGCCGTCGACGGTCATCTTGTCGTAGTTCGAACTCGACCAGGTGATGGTCGCGGTGTAGGTGTCGCCATCCTTCACAATTGTGGTGGGTGAGGCGATGCTTGCGCGCCCTGACCCACCGGAAAGCGAGACATTCACAGTGTATTCCTGAGAGCCCGCCGTGCCACCGGTCGCGTTCGGGCTCGCACTGCACCCCGCGAAGGGAAGCGCGAGCAGGGCGACGAGAACGCAGGTGATCGCGCGCGCCGCGATGCTGTGGCGCTTCCTGTTTTCCCCCTTGGGGAGAATCAACCGCATGACGTTACTTCAGTGCGTCGGCGCGCAGATCGACGCCGGCGGATTCGAACACAAGCGTGCGGTCGTACCACTGCTCTTTTCTAATACTCCACGCGGCACATGCGGTGTCCTCGTCGAGCGCATCAACGGGCACGTCGTAGGTGTACTTGCCTTCCGCGTTTTCCACATAGGGGATGAAGTCGGCCTCGCTCGCGGCGGCAGCCTCGTCGCCCGTGCCCATGAAGAGCTTGCCGTAGCCCGTGCCGGAAAGCGTCATCACGCAGTGCATGGAGCCGTTTTCCACGATGAGCTGGGCGTCCACGATCCTGAACATGTTCGAGCTGGAATCTACGGTGATTGGATAGGTGCCGTCGGCCACCTTGTCGGCGGTGATGGGGGCAGCGCTTGCGCCCGCGGGCGCATCGGCCGCCTGTTCGGTCTTTTCCTGGGAATCGGCATCGCTTGCCTTTGCGCTGTCGATTGAATTTCCGGCGCAGCCGGCGAGCGAGAACGCGCAAAGCGCCGCCGACAGGGCGAAGACGAGGGTTTTCTTCAACATGGAGGGGGTTCCTTTCAATCGCTTCGACCGCCCGTGCCGTGCGGTGGGCGGTCGGGATGCGAATGCAACGGGCATGCGTCGTCAGTCGGGGAAAGGCGCATGCCCGTTGCACGGGGACGCGACCGGCGCCCCCGTGCGCGGCGAGTTTACAGCTTGGCGATGGCGTCGTCCACGTGCGAGACGTAGATGTCGTCGACCGCGACGTTCTGTCCCAGACCCTGGAGCAGGCACGTCACTTCGAAGCCGGCGGCCACGAACTTCGCAGCCCAGCTGTCGGGGTCGGTCTCGTCTGCCATGTCGTTGTTCGCGTGGTCGCCCGCGACCACCATGAACGGCGCGAGCACGGCCTTCTTGTAGCCTGCGGCGCTCGCGGCGGCGATAACATCCTCGCAGGTCGGTTCAGCCTCGACGGTGCCGACGAAGAACTGCGTCAAACCCTCGTTCTTGAACACTTCCTGCATCTTGGCATAGTCGGCGTTGGAATCGGCTTCGGTGCCGTGGCCCATGAGGCACAGCGCCGTCTCGCCGTCGTCGAAGGACGCCATGTTCTCCTTAATGGCTGCGGCCACCTTTTTGTAGTCGTCGTCGGAGGTGAGCAGCGGGTCGCCGAGCGAGATCTTGTCGAACTTGTCGGCGTACTTGTCGAGCTCGTCTTTCACGTCGGCGTATTCCAGGCCAGCCATGAGATGCGTCGGCTGCACGACGATTTCCTTCACGCCGTCTTCCACGCAGCGGTCAAGCGCCTCGGTCATGTTGTCGATCGTGATGCCGTCGCGCTTCTTCAGCTTGTCGATGATGATCTGCGCGGTGAAGGCGCGGCGGATGTCGTAGTCCTGCCAGTACTTCTCGCGGATAGCGTCTTCGATGGCGCCGATGGTGATGTGGCGCGAGTCGTTGTAGCTCGTGCCGAAGCTCGTGACGAGGATGACCGGCTTCGCGGCCTTCTCCTTTTCACTAGATTTCTCGGAACTCGCGGAGGTGTTGGAGCAGCCCGCGAGCGCGACTCCGGCGAGCGCGACGGCTCCGGTTGCTGCGGCGCCCATGAAGCCGCGGCGTGACATCTGGTCGGACATGGTTTTTCCTTTCCTCGGTTTGCCGGTCCCCCGGCGACAGTTGCTTGTCGGCACAAGCGAAAGAAAAGCGCACCCCTCGGGGTTCACAAGGAGCTAACGCCACGGCGATGCCGTGAGGAAAAGGCGAAGCAGTCTGGCTTGGGGCGCGAGGCGGTTCGCCCGCGCGTCCTATACAGTAATGTCCCTTGCCCAGGATTCCCACCTGGTTCCCTCCGCAAGCCAGCGCGGGCTGTGCAGGCGCCGCGCCGGTCATTTCCTTTTATCCGATTGTCATATGCTCGTTGCCGAAACTTTTACTATGATAGTGGGCACATGTGAACGTGTCAAAGCCAGCGCGGGCGGCATTGCGCCTCCTGCCTGCGTATTTGCGCCGATTGCTGCCGCAGGCGCCGTGTTTTGCCCGCTGCGCGAATGGCTGCGTAAACGGTTGCGATGAGAAACGGGAAGGGAAGGCTCGGATGATTCATATCGTTGGCGCAGGCTCGGGCGCCGCCGACCTTATCACGCTGCGCGGGGCGCGCCTTCTGCGCGCGGCCGACGTAGTCGTTTGGGCGGGAAGCCTTGTGAATCCCGAGCTGCTCGCCGAGTGCAAGGAATCCTGCGTCGTCTACGACAGCGCGCACATGACCTTGGAGGAAGTGCTCGACGTGATGTGCGCGGCAGATGCGCGGGGCGAGGAAGTGGTGCGCCTGCACACGGGCGACCCGTGCCTGTACGGCGCCATCCAGGAGCAGATGGACGCGCTCGACGCGCGCGGCGTGGACTACGAGGTGGTGCCCGGCGTGTCGAGCTTTTGCGGTGCCGCGGCGGCGCTTCGCCAGGAATACACGCTGCCGGGAATCAGCCAGTCGGTCGTGATCACGCGGCTTTCCGGACGTACCCCCATGCCCGCGGGCGAGGGCATGCGCACCATGGCGGAAAGCGGCTCGACTATGGTCATCTTCCTGAGCTCGGGTATGCTCGCCGAGCTTTCCGCCGAGCTTTTGGGCGCGGGCCGCAGCTCCGACGAGCCGGCGGCGCTCGTGTACAAGGCGACCTGGCCTGAGGAGCGCGTGGTGCGCTGCACAGTGGGCACGCTCGCCGATGCGGGCGCGCGAGAGGGCATCGACCGCACGGCGCTCGTGGTGGTGGGCCGCGTGCTCGGAGCTCGTGGCGGGCTTGCGCACAACGGCGCGCAAGCGGAGTCGTACGAGCGCAGCAAGCTTTACGACCCTTCGTTTGCCACGGGGTATCGAAAGGCGAGCAGCTAGCGTGGCCTTCGAGCACTACATATATACCGGGACGACCCGCCTGCGCTGCGGCTACACCACGGGGAGCTGCGCCGCGCTCGCGGCGAAGGCGGCCTGCGAGATGCTCTTGTCACGAAAGCCCGTCGGCCGCGTGTCGATCGTCACCCCCGGCGGGCTGCCTGTCGAGACGGACGTGGTTGACGCATGTATCGGCGAGGGGTGCGCCCAGTGCGCCGTGCGAAAGGACGCAGGCGACGATGCCGATGTGACCGACGGCGTGCTCGTGTACGCGCGCGTGGAACATGCGGGGTCGGGCACGGGCGCTGCGGGCAGCAAGGGCGTGCCCGCGCGCGAATCGGAAGTTTCCGTCGATGGCGGCGTGGGCGTGGGGCGCGTGACGTTGCCCGGGCTCGAGCAGCCGGTGGGGTCGGCCGCTATCAACGCGACGCCGCGCGCGATGATCACTTCGGCGGTGCGCGAGGTGTGCGCCGCGCACGGCTTTTCTGGAAATATTACTGTGACGATTTCGGTACCCGAGGGTGTTGCCCTTGCCGAAAAGACCTTCAACCCACACCTGGGGATAGAGGACGGCATTTCCATCTTGGGCACGACGGGCATCGTCGAGCCGCGCAGCCTCGCTGCCTTGCGCGACAGTATCGAGCTCGAGATCCGGCAGCATGCGGCTATGGGGCGGCGCGGAGTTGTGCTCACGCCCGGCAACTACGGCGCGCAGTTCATCTCGGGGCATTTTCACCTAAACGGTGCGCCGGTGGTCTTCATCTCCAACTTTGTGGGCGATGCGATTGATTGCTGCGTTCGCGAGGGATTTACCAATGTCCTTCTTGTGGGACACATCGGCAAGCTGGTGAAGGTCGCGGGCGGCATCATGGACACCCATTCGCGTACCGCCGACTGCCGCGCGGAGATTCTGGCCGCCCACGCGGCCTTGGCCGGCGCGGGCGCGAAGACCGTGTGCGAGATCATGTCGTCGGTCACGACCACGGCGGCGCTCGAGGTAATCGAGGCCGCCGGCGTGGGGGACGCTGCGCGCGCCTCGCTCGCTGCGGCAATCGAGGACAGGTTGCGCCGCCGCGCGGCGGGCGCATGCGACATCGCCGCGGTCGTGTTCGACGCCGAGCGCTGCGAGCTTTTCCGCACGTCGGGCGCCGATGCAGTTATCGGGGAATTGGGGGCGACGTATGAGTAAAGGCGCGCTGTGCGGGGTGCGCCGCGCAATCGGCTGGCCGGGGACGAAGGTGGTCATGAAGGCGCGCCGCTCGCTTGCGGACGCGAAGCGCATCCTTCACGAGGAGGGCTCCTTCGACGGTGCCGAGCTCGTAGAGGACTGTGGGCTTCCGGGCGAGCGCTTGTACCGCTCGCTCGACGATGTGCCCGATCGGGGCAGCTACTTCTCGACGATGGTGGTGCGCTAGATGAGGGTTTCCTGCATAGCGTTCACTGAGAGGGGGTATGCGTTGGCGGAGCGCACCGCACGCGCGCTTTCCGATTGCGCGCAGACAGGTGAAGATGACCTTGGCTGGGACGTTTCCGTTTCGCGCGGGTTCGGCGAGGGGAAGGCCGACCTGCGCGCATGGACGGCGCTCGCGTGGGAAGCGTCGGACGCGCTTCTGTTCGTGGGCGCGGCGGGCATCGCCGTGCGGGCGATCGCGCCGCATGTCGCCTCGAAGGCAACCGATCCCGCGGTTGTGGTGATCGACGAGGCGGGGCGCTTTGCCGTCCCGCTTTTGTCGGGGCATTTGGGCGGTGCGAACGAGCTTGCGCAAACTGTGGCACGCGCGGCAGGGGCCATCCCCGTCATCACCACGGCGACCGACGTCCGCGGCGTGTGGGCGGTGGATACGTGGGCGCGCTGTGCGGGGCTCGCCGTTTCGAATCCCGAGGCTATCAAGCGAGTGTCGGCGCGGCTGCTTTCGGGCGGGCGCGTGGCGCTCTATTCCGACATGCCTATTTCGGGACAGCCGCCTGAGGGGGTTGACATTGCGTCCGACCGCGCTCGGGCCGATATCGTCGTGTCACCGTTCGCTGGCGCGAATGCAGGTACGTCCGTTCGCGCGGCGGAGACAACGGGCGAGGTCGTGCCCGCCGGTGAGACGGGGAAGCCGGCGGGTGTGCGGGCGCAGACGCCTGCACCCGAGCCGCTTCGCCTTGTCGTGCCCTGCATCGTTGCGGGCATAGGGTGTCGTCGCGGTGCGTGCTCCGAAGCGATCGGGGAGGCGTTTCTTCTCGCGTGCGGGCAGGCGGGCATCTCGCCTTCGGCCGTGCGCGAGGCGGCGACGATCGACGTGAAGGCGCACGAGGAGGGTCTGCTCGCCTTCTGCCGCGCGCGCAATATCCCGCTTGCGACGTATTCCGCAGAGGAGTTGTCGCAGGTCGAAGGCAGCGTTTCGCCATCTGATTTCGTGCGCGCGACGGTGGGGGTCGACAACGTGTGCGAGCGCGCGGCGCTCGCGGACGGGGGCAAACTTATCTTCCCGAAGCTCGCCCACGGCGGCGTGACTGTCGCGTTTTCCAAGGTAACTATCGAACTTTCGTTTAAGGAGCGGTGATGGGAAAGCTCTTCGTGGTGGGGATCGGCCCGGGCGGCCCCGACGGCATGACGATTGCGGCTCGGCGTGCGCTCGAGGCGGCCGACATCGTTGTGGGGTACACGAAATACGTGGAGCTCGCGCTCGCCGCCGTGCCCGACGCGGCACATCTCGCGACGCCGATGATGCACGAGGTCGAACGGTGCCGCCTGGCACTTTCGCGCGCGCAGAGCGGAGAAGCCGTGGCGCTCGTGTGCAGCGGTGACGCGGGCGTGTACGGCATGGCGAGCCCCGTGTTGGAGCTTTCGGAGGACTACCCCGATGTAGACGTGGAAGTTATCGCCGGGGCCACCGCGGCTCAGAGCGGGTCGGCGGTGCTCGGCGCCCCGCTTGCCCACGACTTCGCGGTCGTGTCGCTCTCCGACCTGCTCACGCCATGGGAGGTCATCGAGCGCAGGCTCGCCGCCGTCGCGAGTGCCGACTTCTGCATCTGTTTGTACAACCCGCGCAGCAGAAAGCGCGCCGACAGGCTCTCACGCGCGGCGAAGATTATGCTCGAATGGAAGGCCCCCGACACGCTCTGCGGCTGGGTACGCAACATCGGGCGCGAGGGGCAGCAGTCGGGCATGTGCAGGCTCTCCGAGCTGGGGGAGATCGACGCCGACATGTTCACCACCGTGTTCGTCGGCAACGCGGACACGACGCTCGTAGGCGGCCGTATGGTCACGCCGCGCGGGTATCGGGAGATTCCATGCGAAAGGTAACGATCATCGGGGCGGGGCCCGGAAACCCCGACTTGCTCTCGCGCGCGGCGCTCGACGCGATCGACATCGCCGACGTGGTCATCGGCGCTCATCGCGCGCTTGCCGGCATCGACGTGCCGCCCGACGTGGTGAGATGCGAGCTCGTGAAGACGGCGGACATCGTCGCCGCGCTCACCGATGCGGCGTCGTGGCAGCGCGCCGTGGTCGTGATGACGGGCGATGTGGGGCTGTTCAGCGGCGCGCGCCGCCTGGTGGAGGCGCTCTCCGGCAACGCGCAGGTGGACGTGCGCGTCATTCCCGGCATAAGCTCAGCGTCGTATCTCGCCGCGCGCCTCGCGCGTCCATGGCAGGATTGGCGCTTTGCGAGCGCTCACGGCGTGGCGTGCGACATCGTGGCCGAGGCCGAGCGCGCAGGTGAGCTCTTCCTCGTCACGTCGGGCGGGGAAGACCCCTCGCGGCTTTCCGGCGAGCTTGTGCAGGCGGGCTTCGGGGACGCGCGCGTGACGGTGGCCGAGCGCCTTTCGTACCCCGACGAGCGCATCACCTGCGCGACTGCAAGTGAAATCGCAGGTCAGACGTTCGACGACTTGAACGTGATGCTTATCGAGTTCGCAGGCTGCGCCGGGTCGCCTGCGGGCTCTAGCGCAGCCTCCGAGGCGCCGGCCGGCGCGTCTGCGCCCGCGGCGGCTTCTTTCGCGGCGGACTCTGCGGGCGCACCCCGCGCCGCGAGCTCCCGCTGGCCGTACGCTTCCTCGGGCATTCCCGACGAGCTCTTCATCCGCGGCGACGTTCCCATGACCAAGCAGGAGGTGCGCGCCGTCGCGCTCGCGAAGCTGCGCCTTACCGCGACCGACACCGTGTGGGATGTCGGCGCCGGCACGGGGAGCGTGTCGATCGAGGCGGCGCTCGTCGCGCGAGCGGGGTCGGTATGGGCGGTCGAGCGCAACGCGGCCGGCGTGCGGCTCATCCGAGAGAACGCGGATGCATTCGGGTGCGGCAACGTGCATGCGGTCCCCGGTGTCGCCCCCGAAGCGCTCGCGAAACTGCCTGTCCCCGACGCCGTGTTCGTCGGCGGGAGCGCGGGCGAGCTTCCCTCCATCGTGGAGGCGGTGCTCGAGAAGAACTCGCAGGTTCGCCTGTGCGTGCCATGCGTCACCGTTGAGACGCTCACCGAGGCGTGCGCGCTCCTCTCGGGTTCGCGCTTTAAGGGGTTCGAGGCGTGCCAGGTGTCGGCCGCCCGTGCCGAGGCTGTAGGCTCGCACCATCTTATGAAGGCGCAAAACCCCGTGTTCCTCGTCAGCGCGCGTGGTGCGGGCGCGGATGCCGAGGAGCTTGCCGAAGTCGGCGCGCTTGCTGAGTCGCCTGTCGGGGAGGACCTCTCTGTCGAGGGGAACCCATCCGTTGAGGTGGTCTCGCTTGCTAACTGCAGCGCCGCAGGTGGGGAAGGCGGCGCCCGGTGAGCACGTCCATCCCGCGCTTCATGGTCGCTGCGCCCTCGAGCGGGAGCGGCAAGACGGTCGTAACGTGCGCGCTCCTGCGCGCGCTCGCGCGCCGCGGCATTGCATGCGCGGCCTTCAAATGCGGCCCCGACTACATTGACCCGCTCTTTCATCGCCGCGTCGTGGGTGCGCGCTCGGGCAATTTAGACGGCTTCTTCACCGACGCCCCGACGCTGCGCGCCCTGCTCGCACGCGGCGCCGCGGGCGCGGATGTCGCGGTGCTCGAGGGGGTTATGGGCTTCTACGACGGCATGGCGCCCGGCGTGGCCGACGCGAGCAGCTACCAGGTTGCGCGCGACACGGAAACGCCGGTCGTTTTAGTGGTGAACGGGCGCGGGGCGTCTTTATCGCTCGCCGCTGTAATCCGTGGCATCGCCGAGTTCCTGCCTTGTGCGAACGTGCGCGGCGTCGTGCTGAACAAGACGAGCGCCGCTGCCTGCGCCTACGCGGCGCCTGCGATCGAGAAGCACACGGGCGTCGCGGTTTTGGGGAATATCCCCGCCGACGAGGCGTTCTCTCTCGAAAGCCGGCATCTGGGGCTTGTGACCGCCGACGAGGTCGAGCAGCTCTCCGCGCGCATCGACAAGATGGCCGAGCTGGTGGAAAAGAGCATCGACGTCGACCGCTTGCTCGAAATAGCGGCGACGGCACCCGATATCCGCGAGGAACCTTACCGGTTGGAGCCGATCGCGGGAGCGCGGCCCATCGTCGCCGTCGCGCGTGACGAGGCGTTCTCGTTCTATTACGAGGAGAATCTGCGCGCGCTCGAGGACCTGGGTTGCGAGCTGGCCTTTTTCAGCCCCCTGTGTGATAGCGAGTTGCCCCGGGGGACAAGCGCCCTCTATCTGGGGGGCGGCTACCCGGAGCTCCATGCGCGGCGGCTCTCCGAGAACGCGTCGATGCGCGAGGCGGTGCGGCGCGCGGTGGAATTCGGCATGCCGACGGTCGCCGAATGCGGTGGGTTTCTTTACCTGCAGCGCGAAATCGCCGATAGCGAGGGGCGGCGCTGGCCTGTTGCGGGCGCCCTTGAGGGCGCAAGCGAGAACGGGGGAAGGCTGTCCCATTTCGGGTACGTGGAGCTCACTTCCCAACGCGACGGGCTCTACGGTCCGCCCGGCACACGCATCCGCGCGCACGAGTTCCACTACTGGCAGTCCACCTGCCCGGGCGGCGACTTCTGGGCGCAGAAGCCCCGGCGCGACAAGGGCTGGCCGTGCATGACGACCACCCCGTCCCTGGTGGCGGGCTTCCCGCATGTGTACTATCCTGCGAACCCCGACGTTGCGCGCGCGTTCGCGTCTGCCGCAGCGTCGTTCGCAGAGAGGAGGCGGCATGGCTGAAGCAACCGAAACCGCGCTCGCCTGCATCCGCGAGGAAGTCGAGCGCGCGTTCTCGTCGGCGCCGGGCGCCGTGCTCGAAGCCGCGCTTTCCCGGATCGCGCCCGCAGACGAGTGCGCCCGTGCCGCCGCGTACGCCGCGTGGGACTCCATCGCGCACCCCTTGGGGGGATTGGGCGACTTTGAAGACGCCGTCGCGTGTATCGCCGCAGCTCAGGGCAGCGCCGAGGTGGCCGAGTTTCCCCGTGCGCTCGCGGTATTCTTCTCCGACAACGGGGTCGTTGCCGAAGGCGTGTCGCAAAGCGGGCAAGATGTGACGCGAGCCGTCGCGCGCAACATGTGCGAGGGGGCCGCGAGCGCCTGCCGCATGGCGGCGTTCGCGGGTGCCGAGGTCGTGCCCGTCGACGTGGGTATGGCCCGGGGCATAGAAGACGCGCGCATGGTGCGCGCGAACGTGCGGCGGGGGAGCGGCAACATCGCTCACGGCTCCGCTATGTCTCGCGATGGGGCCGTGCGCGCGATTGAGGTCGGAATCGCCGTCGCGTGCGGGCTTGCCCGCGCCGGCGTGCGCCTTCTCGCCGCGGGCGAGATGGGCATCGGCAACACGACCACCTCGGCGGCGGTGGCCGCAGTGCTCATCCGGGCGGACGCGCGGAGCCTCGTCGGGCGCGGCGCGGGGCTCTCGGACGCCTCGCTCGCGCGCAAGCGCGACGTGGTCGAGCGCGCTATCGACGCGAACTCGCCCGATCCCGCCGACCCGATCGACGTGCTCTCGAAGGTTGGCGGCTTCGATATCGCCGCGATGTGCGGCTTCTACCTGGGGGCCGCGGTCTCGAAGGCGCCGGCGCTCCTCGACGGGGTCATATCCTGCACGGCGGCCCTGTGCGCGGCGCGCCTGTGCCCCAACGCCTTGGGCTACCTCGTGGGCACCCACGCATCAAGCGAACCCGCAAGCCAGGAGCTCCTTCGCGAGCTCGGCATAAAGGCACCCCTCGACGCAGGCATGCACTTGGGCGAGGGCGCGGGCGCCATGGCGTATCTGCCCCTTCTGGATTCGGCGCTGCGCGTGTACCGGGGTGGGAAGACGTTCACGGCGACTGGCATGGCTGCTTACGAGCATTTCGAGGCCGGGAAATGACGGTGACGCTCGTCATCGGCGCCGCCGCGAGCGGCAAGAGCGCCTACGCCGAGTCCCTGTGCCTCGGGCACGACGGCCCCCGCGTGTACCTGGCAACGATGGAGCCCTTCGGGGAAGAGGGCGCCCGCCGCATCGCGCGCCATCGGGCGCTGCGCGAGGGCAAGGGGTTTTCCACCCTCGAGCGCACGCGTGACGTGAGCGCCGCAGTGCCCGGGCTTCCGCGCGGCTGCACGCTTCTTTTGGAGGACGTGGGCAACCTGGTTGCGAACGAGCTTTTCGCGGAAGGCGGCTTGTCCCCACGTGACCCCGACGCTGCGGCGCGCGAGGTGCTCGGAGGCATCGAACGGCTCGCTCAGGCCGCTGCGTATACGGTGGTGGTCACCGTCGACGTGTTCGCCGATGGGATGCGCTACGATGAGGGGACCGAGGCATGGAGGCGCGCGCTCGCGCGCGTGAACGCGGGCGTGGCGGCGCTGGCCGACCGCGCAGTCGAAGTGGTATGCGGGATTCCCGTGTGGATGAAAGGTGAAGGACCTACAAGGTGAAGATGGTAGAGGCAATCGGCGCGGCGTTCGGAACGTTCTCGCGCATCCCCGTCCCGAAATCGGCCTGGACCGATTTCGGGTCAACCCATGCACTTGCCGCGTTTCCCCTGGTGGGCCTTGCGGAGGGCTTCCTCATGACGGTGTGGGGGCATGTGGCGAACCTGCTCGGCGTGCCTGCGACCATCGTCGCGGCCGTGCTCTTGGCGCTGCCTGTGGCGGTGACGGGAGGCATCCACCTAGACGGGCTCTGCGACTCCTCCGATGCGCTTGCAAGTTGGGCCCCGCGCGAGCGAAAGCTCGAGATCATGCACGACCCGCGGGCGGGCGCCTTCGGGGTCATCGGTGTTGTTGTGTACCTTATTCTGCAGTTTTCCCTGTTCACCGCGCTGCCGCTTACGGCGGGGGCGTTCCTCGCGCTTCTGTGCTCGCTCGTGTTCTCCCGCGCGCTTTCGGGACTCGCCGTTGAATGCTGGCCTGCCGCGCGGGCGGACGGCATGGCCGCGGGGCTCTCGCCTGCGAAGAAGCGTGCGGCGATCGTCGTGCCGCTTTGCGCTTTCGCTGCGGCTTCGGCTGCAGGGATGGTCGCGTGCGTTCAGGCCGTCGGCGCCCTTATGGCGGTGGCGGGGCTTTTGGCGCTCGCGTGGTACCGCCATGTTGCCCTGTCCCGCTTCGGCGGGGTGACGGGGGATTTGGCCGGATGGTTTCTGCAATGGGCCGAGCTCGCGATGCTTGCCATGCTGGTGGTGGGGGGCATGCTCCTATGATGCTCGTGGTAGGTGGCGCGCATTCGGGGAAGAGGACCTTCGTGCGCGAAAAGCTCGGGTTCGCGGCGGACGATTTCGTCGACGCGGCGCAGCTTGCGGAGGGCGGCGTGCCCGCGGCTTTTGCCGGCCGCGTCGCATACCATGCTGAGGAACTCGTACGTGCGCTCGACGCTGACCGGGCGCTCGAGCGGCTGATCGGCTTCGACGCAGTGATTCTGCCCTTGGTCGGCTCGGGGGTCGTCCCCATGCGTGCGGAAGACGCCCAATGGCGCGAGCGCGCGGGGCGCCTGGGATGCGCGCTCGCTGCGCGCGCCGACGTCGTCGTGCGCATGACGTGCGGGATTCCCCAGGTCATCAAAGGAAACCTTGCCGATGCGCCTCGAGGGACGCAGGGCGCGGGCGCGCCTTTGGAAGTCGTCTTCGTGCGCCATGGTGCCACGGCGGGCACGGAAGACCATCGCTACAGCGGGGCGGGCACCGACGAGCCCCTGTCGAGCGCGGGCGAGCGCGCTTTGCGCGACCTCGCGTGCGATCGTGACACGTTCCGTGTTATCACGAGCGGCATGGCCCGCACCGACCAGACGGCGCGCATCCTCTTCCCGAACGCGGAGCTTATTGCGTGCCCCGGTCTGCGCGAGATGGATTTCGGCGACTTCGAGGGGCGAAGCGCCGCCGAGCTTAAAGAGGATGCGCGCTACCGCGCCTGGGTAGACTCCTGGTGCGAGACGCGCTGCCCGCATGGCGAGGACAAGAGCGATTTCACCCGCCGCGTCGTCGCGTCGTTTCGGGAGGCGTGCAAATCGGAGCGCGCCCAGGGGAGCGGGCGCGCCGTCTTCGTCGTTCACGCGGGTACCGTGAAAGCGCTGCTCTCCGAGCTAGCTGTCCCGAAAATGGGGTACTTTGACGTGCATACCGAGCCGGGCGGCGCATGGGCCGCCACCTGGGATGGGCGCTGCCTTCGCGACGTTCGCCCCGCTTCGGGGGGCGATGCCCGGTGATGACGATTCTTGCCGTCGCCGCCGGGTTCGCGGCCGACCTTGCCTTCGGCGACCCGCGCTGGCTTCCCCATCCCGTCGTCGCTATGGGGCGCGCGATCACGTGGGCCGAAGGCCGCCTGCGGCGCGCATTCCCGCAAACGTCCGCGGGCACGCGCGCCGCAGGGCTTGTGCTTGCCGTGGCGCTTCCGCTTGCGTGTGGGCTTTTGACCTGGGGAATCCTGCATCTTTGCGGCATGGTTCACTCCGGCTTGCGCTTCGTGGCCGAGGCATGGACGAGCTATCAGATTCTCGCGGCATGCGAGCTGCGCCGCCAGAGCCTGGCCGTGGCCCGCGCGTTCTCGAAGGGCGGCCTTGTTGCGGCGCGCGAAGCCGTCGGGCTCATCGTGGGACGCGACACGTCTGTTCTCGACGAGCAGGGCGTCGCGCGCGCCGCTGTGGAAACGGTGGCGGAAAACGCGAGCGACGGCGTCATCGCGCCGCTTTTCTACCTTATGATCGGGGGTGCGCCCTTGGGCATGGCGTACAAGGCGGTGAACACGCTCGACAGCATGGTGGGCTACAAAAACGAGCGCTACATCGACTTCGGCTGCGCTTCGGCGCGCCTCGACGATGCGCTGAACTGGATTCCCTCGCGCTTATCGGCTCTGCTCATGATCGTCGTGTGCCCGATCGTCGGGCTCGACGCGCGCGGGGCGGCGCGCATCTGGCGCCGCGACAGGCGTCGCCATGCGAGCCCGAACGCGGCGCAGACCGAGTCAGCGTGCGCGGGCGCGCTCGGGCTGCGCCTGGCGGGACCCGCGGTGTATTTCGGCAAGCTCGTTGAGAAACCGACGATAGGAGACGCGTCCCGCGAAATTGAGTGGGGCGACATCGCCCGGGCGACAAGGCTCATGCTCGCTGCGTCCGTATGCGCGCTCGTCGTCTTCGGCGCCGCGCGCGCGGCGGTCGTGCTCGCCGTGGGGGCGATGGCATGAGGGAAGACCACGCCGCGCCCCGGGCTGCCGGGGGAATCCTGCGCGCCCGTACGCATGGGGGCAGCGCGCAATCGCTCGGCATCGCTTGCGAAGGGGGCGCCTCCGACCTCATTGACTTCTCGGTGAACGTGAATCCGGCAGGCCCCTCGCCGCGCGCCGTCGCCGCAGCTTGCAAGGCGCTTTCTCGAATCGACGCCTACCCCGATAGGGAAAGCCTCGCCCTCGTTCGCGCCCTAGCGCGCGCCCAGGGCATTCCCGAAGATACTATCGTCTGCGGCGCGGGCGCGTCCGACATCATCTGGCGGCTCGCCGCGGCGGTGCGCCCGAAACGCCTCGTCGTGTGCGCGCCGACGTTCTCTGAATATGCGGAGGCGGCATCGTACTACGGCGCATGCGTGCAGGAGCTCCCGCTCTCCGAAGCGGACGACTTCGACGTGCCTGCCTCCTTCGCCCGCGCGATCGAGGGGCCGAGAGACGTGGCGTACCTCTGCAATCCGAACAACCCGACGGGGCGCCTCGTCGACCCCCGTGTGATCGATGCTGCGGCCTGCCGCTGCGAGCAGGTGGGCGCGCTGCTTGTCGTGGACGAGTGCTTTCTCGGATTTGCGCCCGACGCCCGCGAAAGGAGCGTGGCCGCACGCGCCGCGTGTTCGCGCCATGTGGCCGTGCTCTCCGCGTTCACCAAGCTCTACGGAATGGCGGGGTTGCGGTTGGGATATCTGATCAGCGGAAACGCCCAACTCATCGAGGGGATTCGCCGGGCGGGGCAGGCGTGGCCCGTCTCCTCGGTCGCCGAGGCCGCGGGCATCGCCGCCCTGGAAGACGTCGAATACGTCTCGCGCACGCGCGATGTATTGGCGGGCGAGCGAGCGTGGCTTTCCCACGAGCTCTCCTCGCTCGGGCTTTCCGTCGTGCCGTCGGATGCGAACTTCCTTTTAGTCCGCACGCCGGCGAAAGACATCCCCGAGCGCCTGTATAAACAGGGGGTTTTGGTCCGCACGTGCGACTCGTTTTCGGTGCTGTCCCGTTTCTGGTGCCGCGTCGCGGTGCGCACGCGCAAGGAGAACGCCCGGCTTGCGATGGCGTTCAGCCGCGCGCTTCGGGCGGAAGGCGCATCGGGCGAAGGCGAACCCGACGAACGGGGCGGCGCTTCTTGCAGCGGCGCTATGGCGGGCGCGGATGGCCGAGGCTTGGCGAAGGAGGTCGATACCCGTGGGTAGGGCGAAGCCCATCATGATCCAGGGCACCATGTCGAACGCGGGGAAGAGCCTGCTTGCGGCGGGGCTGTGCCGCGTGCTTTCGCAGGACGGCCTGCGCGTGGCTCCCTTCAAGAGCCAGAACATGGCGCTCAACAGCGGTGTCACGGCCGACGGGCTCGAGATGGGGCGCGCTCAGATCATGCAGGCCGAGGCGTGCGGCATCGCGCCCGACATGCGCATGAACCCCATCCTGCTCAAGCCCGAAAGCGATCACCGAAGCCAGCTCATCGTGGCCGGCAAGGCGCAGGGAGCCTTCGCCGCGAGGGACTACTTCGCGCGAAAGAAGGCGCTCATGCCGCAGATTTTGGAGGCGTTCGATTCGCTCGCGGAGGAAAACGACGTCATCGTCATCGAGGGCGCCGGCAGCCCCGTCGAAATCAACCTTGCCGAAAACGACATCGTCAACATGGGGCTCGCGCGCGCCGTGTCCTCCCCCGTGCTGCTCGCGGGCGACATCGACCCAGGCGGGGTGTTTGCCCAGCTCTACGGCACGGTCGCGCTCCTTGCGCCCGAGGACCGCGCGCTTTTGCGGGGGCTTGTGGTGAACAAGTTCCGCGGCGATGTGGAAATCCTGCGCCCGGGTTTGGCTCCGCTCGAGAAAATGTGCGGGGTTCCCGTCGTGGGGGTCGTGCCGTATCTTACGCTCGACCTGGACGACGAGGACTCGCTCGCGCCGCGCCTAACTGCCCGCGAGGCGCGCGGCGTCATCGACGTCGCCGTCGTGCGCCTTCCGCATCTGTCGAACTTCACCGACTTCGACCCGCTTTCGCGCGTGCCCGGCATGGGCGTGCGCTACGTTTCCTCGACGACCGATCTGGGCCGACCCGACCTGGTGGTGCTTCCCGGCTCGAAGTCCACGGTCGACGACGCGCGCTGGCTTGCGGCTAGCGGCATCGGAGCCTGTGTACGCGCGCTTTCGGGCGCGGGCACGCCGGTGCTCGGCATATGCGGAGGCTACCAGCTTTTGGGAGACGAGCTTTCCGACCCGCACGGCAGGGAAGGCGCTGGCACCGCGCGCGGGCTCGGGCTCATCCCTGCAAGTACGGTGTTCAAGGAGGAAAAGCGCCTCGCCCAGTCGGAGCTGCGCATCACGGGCGCCCAAGGCGCGTTCTCGGTGTGGAACGGCATGACGGCGCGTGGGTACGAGATTCACGACGGCGAAACGACCGTCTCCTGCGCCCCTGCGGGCACGATTGGCGGCAAACCAGAAGGCGCGGCCTGCGGAAACGTGTTCGGAACCTATCTCCACGGCCTGTTCGACGAACCGGGGGTGGCGCTCGCCCTCGCGCGCTCGCTCGCGCGCATGCGCGGCCTGCCCGAGAGCGTCGTGGGTGCTGCGGGCGCGGCGTCCGCGGCCGATCACCGTGCGCGCGAGTTCGACCGCCTGGCCGACGTCGTGCGCGGAGCGCTCGACATGGAGTATGTCTACCGCATTATCGAGGAGGGCGTATGATTCACGTGTATCATGGCGACGGCAAAGGCAAGACCACGGCGGCGATGGGCCTCGCCCTTCGCATGCTCGCCGCAGGCCGCCGCGTCGTCGTCGTGCAGTTCCTGAAAGACGGCGAAAGCGGGGAGGCGCGCCTGCTCGCCGAGCATTTCGGCGTGCCCGTGTTCGCGGGGAAGGTGTCGGACAAGTTTACCTGGTCGATGTCGTCGGAAGAACTTGCCGCTACGTGCGAGCTGCACGATGGGAACCTCGCTTCTGCGCTTGCCGAGCTCGAGGGCGCGCAGGAGGGGCTGCTCGTGCTCGACGAGGCGCTCGATGCGCTTTCGAAGGGGCTTGTCGACGAGGCGCTCGTGGACCGCGCGCTCGATATGTCCGCGCGCGGCGTCGAAGTAGCGCTCACCGGGCGCGCGCCTTCCCGCAAGATCGTGGAGAAGGCCGACTACATAACTGAGATGCGGTGCGAGAAACACCCCTACGAGCAGGGGATATGTGCAAGGGAAGGAGTGGAGTACTAGATGGATTCCAAGGAGATGGCGCCCGGCGACATCGAGCGGCGCAGCTTCGAGATCATCACCGAAGAGCTCGGCGGCCGCACGTTCCCGCCGCTCGAAGAACCCGTCGTGAAGCGCGTCATCCACACCACTGCCGACTTCTCGTACGCCGATTCCCTCGTTTTCACTCATGACGCCGCGCACTGTGCGCTCGACGCACTGCGCGCAGGGGCCACGGTGCTCACCGATACGAACATGGCGCTCGCAGGCATAAGCAAGCCTGCGCTCGCGAAGCTCGGCTGCAAGGCCGTGTGCTACATGGCCGACCCTGATGTCGCCGTGGCTGCGCGCGCCGCGGGCACGACTCGCGCCGTTGCGAGCATGGACAAAGCTTGCGGCATCGAGGGTCCGCTCATCGTGGCCGTCGGCAACGCTCCCACAGCACTTCTGCGCCTCGCCGAGCTCATGGACGAGGGGAAGATCGCGCCCGCGCTCGTCGTTGGGGTGCCGGTCGGGTTTGTGAACGTGGTCGAGGCGAAAGAGGAGCTACTCGCGCGACGCGCGCCGGCCATCGTCGCGAGGGGTCGCAAGGGTGGTTCGACCGTGGCGGCCGCCATTATGAACGCGCTGCTCTACCAGATCACGCGCCCAGGCGGCCCGAAGTGACGGCGCCCGCATCTGCGCCGGCGCTGCGCATCTTCGCCGGCACCACCGAGGGCCGCCTTCTGTGCGAATGGGCGAGCGGGGCGGGCATCCCCGCCCGTGCCTACGCGGCAACCGAGTACGGAGGCGAGCTTTTGGGCGAGCTTCCGGGCATCGAGGTGCATGCGAGCAGGCTCGACGAGGCCGACATGGAGCGCGAGCTTTCCGGCGCGCGCATCGTCGTCGACGCCACGCACCCCTTCGCTACGCTCGCCAGCGGCAACATCCGGGCCGCTTCGCTTGCCGTGGGTGTACGATGTCTGCGCCTTGCGCGTGCGGCCGAGGCGCTGCCCAAAGGCGTCGTGTCGGTCGCGTCGATCGCCTGCGCGGCGCGCTTTCTCTCCGAGAACCCGGGTCGCGCGCTTCTCACGACGGGGAGCAAGGAGCTTGCTCCCTATACGCGCGTCGCCGATTTCTCGGAGCGCTTCTTCGTGCGTGTGCTCCCGCTGCCCGGTGCTATAACGAAGTGCATCGACGCGGGGTTTTCGCCGTCGCACGTCATCGGCATGCAGGGGCCCTTCACCCGCGAGCTCAACGAGGCGATGCTTCGGCAGGTGGGAGCCCAGTGGCTTGTGACCAAGGACTCGGGAACCGTAGGCGGCACGGCCGAGAAGCTTGCCGCCGCGCGCGACGTGGGAGCGCGCTGCATCGTGGTCACCCGTCCCGCCGAGGGAGACGGGGGCCTTTCGCTTCGGGAAGTGGAAGACGCACTCTTACGGGAGTTCGCGCGCTAGGCGCTCGCCGCGCCTGCGCGTCCTCCCGCCCGCGAGGAGGAGCGCCCCGAGCAAGCTCGAGCCGTACAAGACCGTCATCCGCCAATAGCTCGAGGAGGACGCCCGGAACTGGCGCAAGCAGCCCTTAAATAAGTTGCGGTGAAATAGTGTCTGTTTTGCTACTAGATAGCATATTCAGTCCCTAATTCACCGCAACTTGTTGGTGGTGGCTTACTGGTAGCGTAGGCACTCCACCGGGTCGAGCTTTGCCGCGCGGCGAGCGGGGTAGAAGCCAAAGATTACGCCGATGCCGACGGAGACGGCGAAGGCCAGCAATACCGTGGCGATTGAAAAGCTCGGTGTGATTTGCCCGCTGGCACCTAGCTCGCCAAGAATCCCGGATCCGGAGGCAAACATCGCAAGAGCCCAGGCCAGCAGATAGCCAATCAGGACACCCAACAGTCCGCCGGTGACGCACAGCGCCGAAGACTCGGCCAAAAACTGCGCGGTGATATCGCGACGACTGGCGCCCAGAGCACGGCGGATGCCGATCTCGCGGATGCGCTCCGTTACGTTGGTGAGCATCATATTCATAATGCCGATACCGCCGACAAGCAGCGAGATGCTGGCGACAGAGCCCATGATGAGCGAGAACGCGCCCATAAAGGAGTTGAGTGTATCGATGGCGCTTTTCATGGATGTTGCTGATACACTGTCGTACTCATCCTCCTCCTCGATGCCCTTCATCGCGCGCACCTTGGACTCGATGGTCTTACAAAGCTCATCCATGTCCGTGCCCTCGGCGGCAAGTGCCGTCACGCTGGGGAATGAAGGATTCTCGTCGCTAAACAGCCCAGAGATGGTTTCGCGTGGCATATACAGCGTGAGCGAGCCCATGGAGTCGCTGCCGCCGTCGATAACGCCGACAATCTGTACCTCGCCGTTGGAGACCTCAATAGTCTTGCCTACCGCGTCCTGTTCGTTGCCGTAAAGCTGATCGGCGCCGTTGCGGCTGATGAGCGCCACGCGCGAGCCTGATTGGGACTCGGCCTGGGAATAGGTGTGCCCCGCAACGAGCTTGCTGGCCCCCACGGCGTCGAGCATGTCGCTATCGACACCTTGTGCCATGACGGTATAGCTTTTATCGCCGGTCTTGTACTCGGTGTACGCGCTGTCGACTATTCCGATCTGCTCTATCTGCGGCACTAGTTTTTGAAGCTTCTGAACGTCAGAATCGGTGAGTTCTTGGGACGAATAGATCTGAACCATACGAGCTGCGTTGAGGCCCAGGCTGTTGACCAGGCTGTTTTGGATGCCGCCGATGAGCGAAGTCATGGCGATAACCGAGGCGATGCCGATGACAATGCCCAGGATGGTGAGCAGGCTGCGCCCCTTGTTGGCCTCGAGCGAGTGAAGGGCTTCCTGGATGAGATCGCGGGCGCTCATCCCATCACTCCTTTCGGCGGGTTAGCGGAGGCGGAAATCATGGGCAGGCTATCTACGGCGCTGCGCAGGGTCCGCGGTGCATGTGGAATATACGCGCCGTCGTGAATGCGACCGTCGCGGATGGTCACGGCACGGTCGGCTTCGGCGGCGATGCCGGGGTCGTGTGTGATAAGAACGATGGTTTTGCCGCGCTCCTGAAGTCTATGGAAGGTCTCCATTACAAGCGCTCCGGTGGCGGAGTCAAGGTTTCCCGTCGGCTCGTCGGCCAGAATGATGGGCGGGTCGTTGACGAGGGCGCGTGCGATGGCGACACGCTGCATCTGGCCGCCCGAGAGCTCGGATATGCGGTGGTCCCAGTGGTCGACCGGCAGCGTGACGGCCTGCAGCGCGTGCACGGCGCGCATTTCGCGCTGGCTACGGGGCACATTGGTGTAGGCCAGCGGCAGCATGACGTTTTCGATAACCGACAGGCGCGGCAGCAGGTTGAAGCTCTGAAAGACAAAGCCAATGCTCAGGGCGCGAACTTCGGTGAGCTCGTCATCGTCGAGCTCGGCAACGTTGAGCCCTTGCAGGTAGTAGTCGCCCGCCGTCGGCTTATCCAGGCAGCCTAGGATGTTCATGAGCGTTGATTTGCCCGAGCCCGAAGGGCCGGTAATGGCGACGAACTCGCCGGGATCTACCGCCAGGCTCACGTTATGCAGGATGTGGACGCACCCCGCCTCGCTCTCAAAGATGCGGTGCACGTTGCGGATGTCGATAACGGGACGCATTACATGCCCTCGTCGGCAGACATACTGCCCGAATCCGCGCCGTAGCCGCCGTCAGCCGTTGCGTCCGCTCCGGTGTCCATGACGAGGGTGTCGCCATCGCGCAGCTTGGTAACCGGCACGTTGGGGTTGATCTCGTTGCCCTGGTCGTCGCGCTTGACCTGTGTCTTGCCGACTACGGCTTCGTTGTCGTTTTGCGTCACGACGGTCACCTTCACGCGACGGGTTTGCTTGCCCTCGTCATCAGTCGCCACGTTGACGCAATAGTGTTCGCCGTCTTCGGTCATGAGCGCCATCGTCGGCACCATCACCACGTCGTCGAGCTGCTCGGTCACCACCGATACCTCGGCCGTCATGCCCGGCTTCAGGCGCGCGTCGGGCGCCTCGATGAGAATGTCGACGTTAAAGGTTACGCTGCCGCCGCCACCGTTGGCGGCGTCGGAGTTTGCCACCGACGCGATAGCCGTGACGGTGCCCTGGCTCACGATATCGGGAAATGCGGGATACGTGACGTTGGCGCTCTGTCCAACGGCGATCTTTGCGATGTCCTTTTCGCCCACCTGCACGGTCACCTTCATCTTGGACAGGTCGGCGATCTGCATGCACTGCTTGCCGCCGCTCGTATCGCTTTCGCCCATGATCATGCCGCCTGTTACCGTGGCGCCCACCTTGGCGTTGAGCTCCACGATGCTGCCCGAGCTCGGGGCCGTGACCGTACGGCTGCCTGCCTTGGCGTTCGCCTGATCGAGGTTTGCCTGGGCCGAAGCGAGGCTGCGCTGCGCGGCCGATACGGCGTTCGTGTCCGTTGATGCGTCGGAGACGCCAGCCGCTGCGGAAGCTCCATCGACGTCCGTCGTTGGGGTGGCCTGTGCGGCAGCTGCGGCTTTCTGCGCGTTGGCGAGGTCTTCTTGAGCGGCAGCAACTGCACGCTGCGCCTCGGCAACGTTGCGATCGAGCTCGTCATTTTTAATGGTCATAAGCACGTCGCCCTCGTTGACGGATTGGCCTGCCTGCACGTTGATCGAATCGACCGTGCCGTCGACAGAAGGGGAGACCACTGAGGACGAAATGGGTTTGAGCTGGCCTTTCGCCTCGACCGTTGTGGTAAACGGACCCTCGGTCACCATGTCGGTCACAGGCCCACTAGCGCCCTGTGGCTGAGCATTGATAACCAGGGTTGCGACAATGGCAATGAGTGCGATGGTACCCACGACGCCGGCGGCAATACCGCGTCGGATGAGCTTTTTGCGTCGACGTTCGGCACGTTTTGCCTTGAGCTTGGCATATGCCTCTTCATCGGAAATCTCGGTCGCATCGTTCGCGCGTCCGCTCTGCTTATCGGCATGTACGTTTGTAATCAGAGGAATCGTTTCGGTGACATCTTCGGGCGTGTGCTCGGTATCATCCGGGCCCGGGGTGGTCGTGGGGACATTCGGCATAGCGTCTCCTTTATAGAAAGTACCTCGATAAGTATATGCGCCCACCGGTTGGGGCGGGCGCATGGGACGGTTTCTTTCGGAACTGTTAGATTGGTCGCAGCAGCTCCATGTTGTAGGAATGTGCGCGTTGCACTACGAGTGGACAACCACGCACAGGCCGACTTTGATGCAGTCGTGAAGTGCCTTGGCGTCTGCCAGGCGCAGGTTGATGCAACCGTGGCTGCCGCACCACTTGTACGACTCGGCATTATCGAAGCTCTTGTCGTTTTGCCAGGTGGCATCGTGGAAGCCGATCATGTTGCCCTCAAAAGGCATCCAGTAGCTCACCGGGCTCTCGTATTTGGGCTTACCGGTCTTGGGGTCCTTGGCTCCGATCAGGGTGCTGCCGCCGTCGTTGCTGTTGATCTGCCAGACGCCCTCGGGCGTGGCGTCCTCGCCCGGCTTGCCCGAGATAAAGTTGGCCTCCCAAACGATATTTCCGCTCTCGTCATAGTAGCGCGCGTGCTGTTCGGACAAGTCGACGTCGATATACGCCTTCCAGTCGGGCTCTCCCTTTGCGGTAAAGGTGTCGGTCTTCTGGGAGTACTTGATCTCGATTTCGCCGGTCTGCTTGTTGTTAATGGCGTCCTCGACCTGCTTGGCGAGCGAGCTGCTGTCGATGGACCAACCAAAGTCGCCGCCTTCGACGGCGCACTGCTTGCCATCGGCGCGCGTCCACCAGCGAGTGGAGCCCACGGTATTAAAGCCGTTGGCGAGTTCGGCTGCCCAGTTGCTGATCTGCGACGTATCGAGCGTTGGGTTGGCGGGATCGGCAAAGCTGATCCACTGCAATACGGAGCTGCCATCAACCTTGCCGGCATCCTCGCCGTTGAGCTTGAGGGTCACGTTGACGCCCAGGAAGTTGTTGGCGGCATCGCATGCGGCCTGAATCTGATCATCGGTCAGCGTTCCATTGAGCGGCTCATAGGCATCGTTGCCGAGCTTGGAAAGATCTACGGACTCGGCCAGCGAGGCAAGCTCGAGCTCGGCATACTTAATGACATGCTCGCGGTTGAGTTTCTCGTTGGAGCGCGCCTTCTCGACGGTAAACTTGCCGGCCTGCTCGTCATAGGAGCTATTGGCCTCGAACGTGCCCGAACGGCCCTCGTTAAACTCGTCGATAGCGGCGCCCAGGTCCTCCTCAAACTTCTTTTGGTCAAAGGCGTCGGAGAGCATGGACAGGTCGACGTCTTGATCAAGATCGACTTCGTTGGAGGTAGCGGTTGTTTTGGTCTTGCCGCTTAAGGATTCCACAAGGCGGACCGGCCAAATAAAGGCTTCGTTGTGGCTGATGATTTCTTTTGCGGCAGCTTCGCCGTCGACGATGGGCTCATCGGACTCGGGCTGATAGGTCCAGCTAAAGTCATCGCCTGTCACGGTGAGCTTATAGTGCTTCCATGCCGAGTTGACCTTGGTGGCGGCAGACGAAGCGTTGGAGAAGGAGACGTCGACGCCGGCAATGGTGGTGTTGGGGTAGGCTACCTGCGAAAACGCTACGACGCCTACGATATAGACAATGACGATTAGACCCAGGATGACAAAGAGCGTCGTCTTTTTGCCCGACTTATTGTTCTCGGCGGGTTTGCGCGCGGGGCCGCGATCGCCTCGAGCGTGCGTGGGGGGCTGCTTGGGCGCATTGCCGTTTGCCTGGCGCTGCTGACGTTGTTGACGCTGCTGTCGCTGTTGGTTCGGGCGTTGGGAAGCGTTTGCCGCACCACGCTGCTGACCGTGGCTCGGCGCGATAGGACGCGGCGACTGAACGCCGCCGGTGTGCCTGCTCGGCTGCTGCGGATCGGGAATCAGTTGAGTTCGATCGTTTTGCGACATCGTATGCATATCCTTCGATTTTCGCCTTGCGGTTCATCGTGTTTTTACTGGGCTTGCATTATAGCGATTGCCCTGCTGTTTGTGGTACGGAAACGGTGGCATTCAAAAGAGGTGGGACATTTGTCCCACCTTTGAGTCGTTCTTTGCCGCTATCCGCACACACCGCATTTTGCACAGGCCGAAAGTGCGGCCGGAGCCTGCGCGATGCCGCCCTTTGCCGTCTCGCGCAGCGTGGCCGGCAACGCGTGGCCCACTGAGAGCATGACATGTGCCATCTGGTCAAACGGCACCAGGCTCTTAATGCCTGCGAGGGCGAGTTGTGCCGAGCTAAAGGCCGCTGCCACGCCGATGGCGTTGCGGTTTTGGCAGGGCACCTCCACGAGGCCACCGACGGGGTCACAAACGAGGCCCAGCAGGTTACTCAGCGCGATGGAACTGGCGTCAAGCGCCTGCTCGGGCGTGCCGCCGAGCATCTGCACCAGCGCGGCGGCTGCCATGGCGGCGGCGCTTCCGACCTCGGCTTGGCAGCCGCCCTCGGCGCCGGCAACGCAGGCGCTTGTGGTGAGGTTGAGGCCGATGGCGGCTGCGCAGTAGAGCGCGTCCATGACTTGCTCGTCGTCGAGCTGAAGGTGATCGGCGAGCGCCAGCACGCAGCCGGGCACGACACCCGCGGATCCTGCCGTCGGAGCTGCGACGATCACGCCCATGGTGGCGGAGCGCTCGAGCACGGCCATGGCGCGGGCCACGGCTTCGGTCTGGACGGGGCCCATCAGGCTTTCACTCAAATCGTTGCAGCGGGTTGCTTCGACGAGCTTGGCCTCGCCGCCGATAAGCCCGCCGAGCGAGCGCTGCGGATTGGCGATGGGGGCCGTTGTCTCCTCGCGTATGACGTCGAGCACGCGGCGCATGGCGGCGACGGCGTGGGCCTCGCCGGTCAGACGTGCCTCGCGAACGGCCATGACGGCACCGATGCTGAGTCCCAGTTCCTCGCACGCATCGAGCAGCTGCTCGCCGTCGTCGAAGATCTCCTTTGCCGAGACGCCGGGGGAGAGCGACGAGGCAGAACCGGGGAGCTCGATAAAGGTCGCGTAATCGACATTGTCGAGCTTGCGCAGCATGGGGACGACGGTGTCGTCGGGCGCGCCGTCGGTCTCAAAGACGGAGTAGGCCTGGCCGCCCACTTCGGTGCGGTAGGTGCGGCAGAAGGCGATGTTTACGTGGGCGTAGGCGAGTAGGTTGGTGAGCGCGGCGAGTACACCGGGGACGTCCTTGTGCGCCACGAAGAGCGTGGAATACATGCCCGAGATGTCGACGCCGACGCCGTTAATGCGGCTGATGCGCATCTTGCCACCGCCCAGGCTCTCGCCGCGAACCTGGGCGGTGGCGCCCGTGTCGTCGACCATTTCGATGTCGACGGTGTTGGGGTGGATGGAGGCGTCGTCGCCTTTGATGTCAAAGTGATATTCGAGGCCCTGCTCGCGCGCGAGGTCGAAGGCCTGCTTGATGTTCTCGTCATCGGTGTCGAGGCCCAGGATGCCCGCGACGAGCGCACGATCGGTGCCGTGGCCGCGGTAGGTGTGGGCGAAGGAGTTCCACAGGCCAAAGGTGACCTTGGTGATGCGGCCTTCCAGCAGGCTGGCGGCAACTTGGGCGCAGCGCAGGGCGCCGGCGGTGTGCGATGAGCTGGGGCCGACCATGACGGGGCCCAAGATCTCGAATGCCGAGGTCGTAGCTAGTGTTTGCGGCTTACCTGCCATGGGTGCTCCTTATCTATCCCGTCGTCCCGAGGGGCGGGGCATACTCTGTCCCGCCGTTCCGAGGGCTTTAGTATTTGGTCGCCTGCTCGGACAGTCCTGCTCGCACGGAGGCCACATTAAGTGGCCTCCGGCTCGTGCGGAACTCGCGATCGACCAAATACTAAAGCCCTCGGAACTTAGGATACATGGTTGGAGTCGCTCTGCTGCAAAATTTATCGGCCTGTGATTTATTCCATGTCCCAGGTAGGCTCATCTTCACCACCTTTAAATAAAAAAGAAGTACCGTTTGGGACCGGTACTTCTTTTGAAAGTGCATATGTTGTTATGACCTTAGCGGTTCCCAATTACAGGCCGCAGGCTGCTTTGAGTTCTTCGACTCGGTCGGTTTTCTCCCAGGTGAAGTCGGCGTCTTCTCGGCCAAAGTGACCGTAGGCTGCCGTCTTTTCGTAGATGGGGCGGCGCAGGTCTAGGTCGCGGATGATTGCGCCCGGGCGCAGGTCGAAGGTCTTCTCTACGGCCTCGACGATCTTGTCCTCGGCAACATGTGCGGTACCGAAGGTGTCGACCATGATTGAGAGGGGCTTGGAAACGCCGATGGCGTAGGCAAGCTCGACTTCGCAGCGGTCGGCCAGACCGGCGGCGACCACGTTCTTGGCGACCCAGCGCGCGGCATACGCGGCGGAGCGGTCGACCTTGGTGCAGTCCTTGCCGCTAAAGGCACCGCCGCCGTGACGGCCATAGCCGCCGTAGGTGTCGACGATGATCTTGCGGCCGGTGAGGCCCGTGTCGCCCATGGGGCCGCCCACGACAAAGCGACCGGTGGGGTTCACATAGATGTCGGCATTATCCCACGGCATGTTCTCGGCGGCCATGACCGGGGTGATGACGTGCTCGATGAGGTCGGCCTTGATCTTACCCATGTCCTCGATCTCGGCGGCGTGCTGCGTGGAGATGACGATGGTCGTGACCTCGACGGGCTTTCCGTCCTCGTAGCGCACGGTGACCTGGGTCTTGCCGTCGGGGCGCAGATAGGCGAGGGTACCGTCGTGACGCACCGTGGCCAGGCGCTCGGCCAGGCGGCTTGCCAGGTAGTGTGGCATGGGCATGAGGGTCTTGGTCTCGTTGGAGGCATAACCGAACATCATGCCCTGGTCGCCGGCACCGATCAGGTCGATCGGGTCGGTGGTAGCGCCGGTCTGGGTCTCGAAGGACTCGTCGACGCCCTGGGCGATATCGGGCGACTGCTCGTGGATGAGGCTCATAACGCCGCAGGTGTCGCAGTCAAAACCGAACTTGGCACGGTTGTAGCCAATGCGGCGGATAACGCCGCGGGCGATTTCCTGTACGTCGACATAGGCCTGAGTGCGAATCTCGCCGGCGACGATGACGGTGCCGGTGGTCACGAGGGTCTCGCAGGCGCAGCGGACGTTCTCCACGTTGGCAGGCACGCCGTTGGGGGCGATGTAGCCCTTCTCCTGCAGCTCTATTTCTTTGGCGAGGATTGCGTCGAGGACGGCGTCGCTGATCTGGTCAGCGATCTTATCGGGATGACCTTCGGTCACCGACTCCGACGTAAAAACAAAGTACCCGTGTTGGGGCGGGATGGAACGAAGTTCTTCTGACATGATAGTCCTTTCAAAAAACGTGTCCCGGCGACCGTTACCATTCCGCCAGGCTCTCTATGCAAGGGCACATCATAGCGCGTAAATCAAACATTCACACCCTTTCCGCACCGAGCCATTGGTTAGCTAATTTGGGACGGGGCTTTTTTAGCTACCCAATCCGGAGTCTTCGGAGCCTAAGACCAATCTCGATATAGGGTAGCTAAAAAAGCCCCGTCCCAAATTAGCTACCCAATGACTGGGTCGGTGCCCTTTGTGCGGAGGTTGCTTTGATGCTTTATACTGGTGCGGTTAGACATCCATCCTGCAATCGAGGAGATTTCCATGGCATCAGACGTTCGCGTCCGCTTTGCACCCTCACCGACGGGCAAGCTGCACATTGGCGGCGCCCGCACCGCTATCTATAACTGGGCTTTCGCCCGTGCTAACGGCGGCACGTTCATCCTGCGCATCGACGACACCGACCCCACCCGCTCTACCGACGAGAACACGCAGATCATCCTGCGCGCCATGCGTTGGCTGGGCCTGGACTGGGACGAGGGTCCCGAGGTGGGCGGCGATTTTGGCCCCTACGCCCAGACCGAGCGCCTGGACCTGTACAAGCAGGCCGCCCAGAAGCTTTGGGACGAGGGCAAGGCCTATCCCTGCTTCTGCACCAAGGAGCAGCTCGACGCCGACCGCAAGGCCGCGCAGGAGCGCAAGGACCCCTTCCAGGGCTATCAGCGCCGTTGCCGCAATCTTGATCCCGAGGAGGCCCGCCGTCGCATCGAGGCCGGCGAGTCCTACGTCCTTCGCATCAAGGTGCCCGAGGACCGCGGCGACGTCGTTATCCACGATGCCGTCCACGGCGAGGTGACCTTCGATGCCAAGGAGCTCGACGACTTTGTCATCTTCCGCTCCGATGGCACGCCCACGTATAACTTTGCGACCGTCGTCGACGACGCCATGATGAAGATCACCCATATCATCCGTGGCGACGACCACCTGTCGAACACCCCGCGTCAGGTCATGGTCTACGAGGCCCTCGGCGCGCCCGTGCCTACGTTCGCCCACATCTCCATGATCCTGGGCGCCGACGGCAAGAAGCTCTCCAAGCGCCACGGCGCCACCTCGGTGGAGGAGTACCGCGACGCCGGCTACCTGTCCGACGCCTTCGTCAACTACCTGGCGTTGCTCGGCTGGTCGCTCGACGGCGAGACTACAATCATCCCGCGCGATGTTCTGGCCAGTAAGTTTTCGCTCGACCGCATCTCCAAGAACCCGGCGACCTTCGACCCCAAGAAGCTCGACTGGGTCAATGCCGAGTACATCAACGGCATGACCGATGCCCAGTTTGCCGACGAGATCATGGTCCCCGAGCTGCACGAGGCGGGCCTCATCGAGGGCAACGTCGAGTACGGCGAGGACTGGATCGACGCGCTTGCCGCTATCGTCAAGCCGCGCACTAAGATGCCGGCCGACGCCGTGACCGTCGCCGCTCCCATCTTTGCCACGGCCGAGACGCTCGAGTATGACGAGAAATCCGTCAACAAGGGCCTGGCCAAGGAGGGCATGGGTGCCATTCTGGATGCCGCCAAGGCCGCGCTCGAGGGTGTGGACGAGTGGACGGCTGCCAATATCGACGCTGCGCTTGAGCCGTTGCCCGAGCAGATGGACCTTAAGAAGCGCGTGGTGTTCCAGGCCGTGCGCGTCGCCGTTTGCGGCAACATGGTGAGCCCTCCGCTGGGCGAGACCATGGCGCTCGTCGGCCGCGACGACTGCCTGGCGCGCATCGATCGCGCCCGCACGATGGCGCTGTAATCGCTGCGCAAACGTTTGTATCCGAGCCCCGTTCACCTCGAGCGGGGCTCTTGTTTCTGTAGACGTATGGGATAGGAGGTGCTGGGGCCATGGCTGAGCAACTTTCGCTGTTTGGTTCGCCTGAACCCGAGCGGGCTCCGGTGAAGCCTGTGCCTGCCGCTGCCTCGGCTCAGCCTAAGCCTGCACCCGAACCCGTCACCGCCTATGCGAGCGTGGTCCTCGACATCCCGACGCGTGCGCTGTCCGAGCCGTTTGCTTATGGCATTCCCCGGTCCTTTGCCAACGAGGCGCAGATCGGATCCACGGTCCTGGTCCACTTTGGTAACCGTGCGGCCGCGGGCTATATCGTCGACATTGCGCCTGATCTGGGCGACCTGCAGGGCAACAACGCCCTCGAACCCGCGCGCATTAAAGCCATCGAGGCTATCCTCAGCAAACCGCTCTTTACCGCCGAGGCTGCCCGCATCGCGCGCTGGATGAGCCGTGAGTATGTTGCGACGCTTACCGAGTGCCTGCGCCTGTTCTTGCCCCCGGGCGGCAGCCCGCGTGTGGTCAAGGGCGACGACGGCGTGTGGGCCGTTGAGCGCCCCGCCGTCAAACCCATCCAAAACCGCTGGGTCATGCTCACGCCCGAGGGCTTCGACTATACGCCGCCCAAGACCGCGGTCCGCCAGCGTCAGCTCATCGAGGCGCTCCAGTGCGGCCCGGTCACGACGCGCGACCTCAACCTTCTCTATAACAGCATGTCGGCGACCATCAAGTCGCTCGAAAGGCGCGGCGTCGTGGTGGTGGAGGAGCGCCGTGCTTGGCGTGGCTGCAGCGAGCAGACCACGCTGTCCTCGGCAAGCGGCAAGGCGCCGGTCTCCCTTACCAACGGCCAGCAACAGGCACTCGCGCAGATTGAGCGCGCCCGTCTGGACGCTCATGGCGACGTGGTGCTGGTCGACGGCGTCACCGGCTCCGGCAAAACCGAGGTCTACCTCTCCGCCATTGAGCGCGTACTCGCAGCCGGCCGCTCAGCCTGCGTGCTTGTGCCCGAGATCTCGCTGACGGCCCAGACCGTCGGCCGTTTCCGCTCGCGCTTTGGCGAAACGGTTGCGGTCTTCCACTCGCGCCTTTCGGCCGGTGAACGCTTGGACCAATGGGATATGGTCGCCAGCGGTGCCGCGCGCGTGGTCGTGGCGCCCGCTCGGCGCTCTTTTGCCCGCTCAGCGACTTGGGCCTTATCATCATCGACGAGGAGCACGAGACCAGTTACAAGCAGGGTTCCAGCCCGCGCTACTATGCGCGCGAAGTGGCGGCCGAGATGGCGCGTCGCTATCGCTGCCCGCTCGTGCTGGGCTCGGCCACGCCTTCTGCCGAGGCCCTCGATCGCTGCCGCCGCGGCACGTATAACGGTGTCACCTGGACGCGCGTCGAGATGCCCGAGCGCCCGGGACACGCCGTGCTGCCGACTGTCCTCATTGCCGACCTGCGCCGCGAGTTCTCGCATGGCAGCCGCTCCATGTTCTCTAAACCGCTGATGGAAGGCCTGGAGCGTGTGGTCGAGCGCCGCGAAAAGGCCGTGCTGCTGCATAACCGCCGTGGCTTTGCGCCGTTCTTGATGTGCCGCGAGTGCGGATGCGTCCCCACCTGCAATCACTGCTCCACCGCGCTTACGTATCACGAGCGCACGCACACGCTTCAATGTCACACCTGCGGTTCGTCTTGGCGCGTGCAGCCGTATCCTGCGCGCACGAGTCGCTGCCCCAAGTGCGGCAGCCGTTACCTGGCAAAAATGGGTCTGGGCACTCAGCAGATCGAGGACGCACTGCACCAGTTGCTTCCCGAGGACGTCGCCATTATTCGCATGGATGCCGATTCCACGCGCGGCAAGGATGCACACAAAAAGCTGCTCGAGCAGTTCGATGCCGCCGATTGCGCCGTGTTGCTGGGCACCCAGATGATTGCCAAGGGTCTCGACTTTCCCGAGGTCACGCTCGTAGGCGTGGTCAATGCCGACTTCGCCCTCAAGCTGCCCGACTTTCGCGCAGGGGAGCGCGCCTACGACCTGCTGGAACAGGTGGCGGGCCGTGCCGGTCGCGGCGATCGCCCCGGTGAGGTCATCATCCAGACCTATCTGCCCGAGGACCCGGTCATTCGCGCCGTCGCCGAGCACGACCGTTCGATCTTTACCGACTACGACCTGGACCAGCGTCGCGACGCGCTGTATCCGCCGTTTGTTCGCCTGGTCAACATCTTGGTGTGGTCGGCGAACCGAGACGAAGCGCAAGACTACATCGGTCGCATCGCGAAACTCCTCAAGCGCCGCTGGCATGTCGCCGCTCCCGACTTTTTGAGGGCGGGGAGTGCTGCGCCGCAGGTGCTGGGCCCTGCTTCGTGTGTAATCGAGAGAGCCAAGGACCGTTATCGCTATCACCTGCTTGTGAAGTCGCCCGTGGGGTACCATGTCTCTGATGATATCGACGCCTGCCTCAAAGAGGTGGGCTCTGTGCGCGGCGTGAGCGTGAGCGTTGACGTCGATGCTTATGATTTGATGTAACAACCCGAAAGGATGGCCATGGAAGCCAACGGAATCGTACTTTCGCCCGACCCTCGTCTGCGTCAGGAGTGCGCCGTCATCGAGGAGATTACCCCGGCGATCGAGGCGCTTGCCGAGAAGATGAAGAAGATGATGTTCGAGAACGGCGGCTGCGGCTTGGCCGCCCCGCAGATTGGCGAGCTCATTCAGCTTGTCACTATCGACTGCGACTACAGCGACAAGAACGACTATGACCCGTACGTGCTCATCAACCCTGTCATTGTTGAGCAGAGCGACCATTTGGTGCCGTTTAGCGAGGGCTGCCTGTCCATCCCCGGCATTAGCTGCGAGATTGAGCGCCCCGACCACGTTGTCGTCGAGGCGTATGACCTGGACGCCAACCTGATTCGCTATGAGGCCTCGGGCGACCTGTTCTGCGTGTGCCTGCAGCACGAGATCGATCACCTGCACGGCAACACCATGTTCGAGCGACTCAAGCCGATGCAGAGGCTCAAGGCCGTCAAGGAGTACCAGGACGCCCTGGCCCGCGGCGCTCGACCGGGCGAGACGGAGTAGGTTTGTCCGTCCCCGGGGCGCCCGCCTATATCTTCCCGTGCTCAAACATTCTCGCTGCGCTGCGAAACTGCGCGCGGGACGAGATGTGGGCGCTCAGCACCGGGGACTGCGTTGTTCTGGCTCGGTTCGCCCGGGTGCCGTCGGGCCAGGGATGGGCGTCTTCGCTGATAGGTGCTTTGCTGAAAGAGCTGCTTTTATTGCGGCTCTTTCTTTGGTTTTGGGTATATTTGTTCTTGTTGAATTGTTATTGCGGATGGGCTGGTGACTCGGCTTTTCGCTGTTAATTTGTAGCCGTCTCGGCTTTGGTTGAGGGGAGACGTTCTTTATGCGTATTGTTTTTATGGGTACGCCTGATTTTGCTGTGCCTTCGCTGGTTTCGCTTGTTGAGGCTGGCAATGAGATTGCGCTTGTTGTTACTCGTCCTGATGCTGTTCGTGGGCGTGGTAAGAAGCTTGAGCCGTCTCCTGTTAAGGCTAAAGCGCTTGAGCTTGGTCTGCCCGTTGTTGAGGCTAATCGTATGACGCCTGAGGTTGTTGAGGCTCTCCAAGCTGCGCAAGCCGATATCTTCTGTGTGGCTGCTTATGGCTGCATTTTGCCTGATGACGTGCTGCATATGGCGCCGCTTGGTATTGTGAATGTTCATGCGTCCTTGCTGCCTCGTTGGCGTGGGGCTGCTCCTATTCAGCGTGCGATTCTCGCTGGTGATGAGGTTGCTGGCGTTTCTATTATGCGTATTGGGCATGGCGTTGATACCGGCGCTTATTGTGCCCAGGCGTCTACGTCTGTTGCCGGTAAGCATGCCGAGGCGCTCACGATGGAGCTTGGTGAGCTTGGCGGCAAACTGCTTGCCGATACGCTTCCTTCTCTTGCCGATGGCACCGCCGTGTGGACTGAACAGGATGAGGCGCTCGTTACCCATGCTGCCAAGATTTCCAAGCTGGAGATGCGTCTGGATCCGCAGATGGCTGCGCTCGATTGCGTGCGTCATGTGCTCGCTTCGTCCGATACCGCGCCTGCCCGATGCGTGATTGCCGGCAAGACCGTGCGCGTGCTCGATGCTGCACCGGCCGATGTCTCGCTTGGCGAGGGCGCTGTTGACGTTAAGAACAAGCGTGTTTACCTGGGTCTTTCCGATGGCTCGGTTGAGTTGCTCGAGGTTAAGCCCGATGGTAAGCGTGCTATGGCCGCTTCTGCTTGGGCTGCTGGCCTGCAGGGCGCCGATCTTATCTGGGGTGTTTTGTCATGAGCAAGCTGTCTCCCGCGCGCAAACTTGCGCTCGATGTGCTCATGGAGGCCGATCGCCGCGGTATGTATGCGCGCGACGTGCTGTCCTCTCGCGCATCTGCCAAGGCTATTGACCAGCGCGATTCCGCTTTTGCCGCTCGTTTGGCACTGGGCGTTGCGGCTACCCAGGGTATTTTGGACGAGCTGCTCGATCAGTTTCTTGATAAGCCTAAAAAGGTTGCGCCGCGTGTTCGCATGGCGCTTCGTATCTCGGCCTTCGAGATGCTCTATCTACATACGCCTGGCCGCGTCGCCGTAAGTCAGGGTGTTGAGCTGGTTCGCTGCGGCGCTAAGTCCGCCGCTGGCTTGGCCAATGCCGTGCTGCATAAGGTTGCGGACAATGTTGAGGACTTTGCCACGGCGTCCGATGTAGATGAGTCTGAGCGACGCCTGGTTCGTCTGTCGCGCCTGATGGGCCTGCCGCGCTGGCTGTGCGCTCGTATTATGGCGTCGTTTGACACGCCAGAGGGTGCGCTTAACTTTGCCGGCAATCTGGCCCCCGCGCCGCTGGCCCTGCATGAGAACGCCTTTGCGACCAAGCTCGATCCGTATATCTCGCAGCTCGTCGCGCCTGTCTTTCCGGGCTGTCATGCCCCGGTTGATGCGCAGGTTACCGTTGCTTCGGGTGTGTTTGAGCGTGCTGCCGCGGTGGCATCTGATCTCAACGCGCAGCTTATCGCCACAGCTGCCACGCGCCCTGGAAGCTGCCTTGAGATTGGTGCCGGTCGTGGCACCAAGACCTATGTGATGATGTGCCAGGCCAAGCGTGCGGGCTATGAGCGTCAGCATACGGCGCTCGATCTGCATGATCGCAAGTGCGATCTGAATCTCGCTCGCCTGCATAAGGCCGGTATTCAGGGCGTTCGTACGGTTTCGGGTGATGCCTGCGAGCTTGATGAGGTGCTCACATCGTTTGATGCCATGCTTGGCGAGCCGGTTAAGTTCGACACGGTTTTTATCGATGCGCCGTGCTCTGGCACCGGAACCATGCGTCGTCATCCCGAGATTCCGTGGCGTCTGACCGAGAACGACGTTACGACTGATCTGCCCAAGCTGCAGCTGACGATGCTCAAAGAGGCTGCCGCGCGCGTGGCTGCCGGCGGCGAGCTCATCTATGCGACGTGCTCCGTCTTCGACGAGGAGAACACGCAGGTGGTGGATGCGTTCCTTGCTTCTCCCGAGGGTGCCGGCTTTAGCGTGGCGCCGCTTTCCGAAGCACAGATTCTGCAACTCCCCGAGTTCGATCAGGCCAAGAAGCTCGTATCCGTACGCCAGAACGATCGAGGCCTTTTCCAAAGTGTGCCGGTAAACGCCGACTCCTACGACGGCCACTTCTGCGCCAGACTGGTCCACAAGTAACTACTAAGTTGCGGTGAAATAGGGATTAAAAAGCCGTTTCTGCCCGCCAAACAGTCCTTATTTCACCGCAACTCATAAGGAAACCTGGACAGCTAAAGAAGCGGCCCCGCGATCGGGCTTGATCGCGGGGCCGCTTGGTTTCTAGTGGTTATGCGGGCAGTTGGCGCAGCAGCCGCTGGTGGCGGTGGTGCTGGAACCACCGCTGCGCTGGTCGGTGTTGTAGAATCCGCTGCCCTCAAACTTGATGCCGCTGGCCGAGAACGTCTTGGATGCCGGGGCACCGCAGCTCGGGCACACGACCTCGGGGGTCTCGGACATGGGATGCTCAACCTCAAACACGTTGCCGCAGCTCGTGCACTTGTAATCGTAGCGCGCCATAATACTTCCTTTTCAGCACAAAGCGGGCAGATCGCTCTGCCCGCATAAATTCAAACAGCTGTAACTGTACCCTATATCGGGTGTTTTATCACGCTTCGCCCCAGAATCTATGGGTGTTGCGCAGGAGCTGTGCGGTTTTGCCCTCGGCGGCCGCAACGTCGGCCTCATCGGCCTGCCACGTCCAGTTGCCCGTGGCCACGCCCGGCACGTTCATGCGCGCGTCGTCGCCAAGCCCCAGGATATCCTGCAGCGGCATCATCACCAGGAGAGCGTCGCTTGCTAGCGCGTCGCCCATCAGCTTGGCCGCCACCTCAACACCGCTCGGCTCGTCGCCGCCCGCAAAGGAGCGCGTGCACCAACCGGCGAGCGTCGACGTGTCGTGCGTCGAGGTGTACAGAATCTTGCCCGGCATGGGATACACGCCGTTGCGGACGTCGTAATCGCTAAACTCCAGCACGTCCATACCGGGGAAACCGCAGGTCGAAGCCATGGCACGAACGCCGGGCGTCAGGTAGCCCAGGTCCTCGGCGATAAAGTTGAGCGGCCCCAGTTCGTCATAGGCAGTCTGGAACAGGTCCTTGCCCGGACCCGCCAGCCAGCGGCCGTCGGAGCAGGCCTTACCTGCGGGAATGCTAAAGTAGCTGTGGAATCCCAGGAAGTGGTCCAGGCGCACACGGTCGTAGAGCGAGAACGCGCGACGCAGACGGTCCATCCACCAGCGGTAGCCGTTCTCCTTCATGTGATCCCAACGGAAGGTGGGATTGCCCCACACCTGGCCCTCGGGCGCAAAATTGTCGGGCGGCGCGCCAGAAATCTCAATCGCCTTGCCGGTATCGGACAGCCAGAAGTTCTCGGGCTCGCTCCACGCATCTGCCGAATCGTCCGAAACGTACATCGGGATATCGCCGATGACCTCGATGCCCTTCTTGTGCGCATAGTTCATGAGCTCGCACCAGGCCAGGTCAAAGCGATACTGCATGTACGCCTGCAGTTCAGCCTCGTCGTGGAAACGCTTGTCATCGATCAGGTGCTCGTTGTAGCGCGCGACATCTGCCGGCCAATCGTGACGCGATTCGCCCTCAAAGTACTTCTTAACGGCCATGTAGACGCAGTACTTCTCGAGCCAGTCGGCGTTGCGATGCTTAAACGCCGTGTAGAGCGGGTCTGCATCCTCGCCGCCACGGGCCTTCCAAGTCTCAAAGTCGGCCGCCAGTTCCTCTTGGCTTTCGGGCAGCAGGTCGATATTGCCCGCAAAGGCCGAAGGCCCAGCGTAAGGGGAGCGGAAGAAGTCTGTCGGGTTGACAGGCAGAACTTGCCAGTAGCGCATGCCCATGGCGGCCAGATGGTCGATAAAGCGACGCGTTGGCGCGCCAATCGTACCGGGCTTGCCGTCGTCGGTGGGCACCGAGGTGATATGGCACACGACGCCCGCGCCGTGATCGAGCGGCTCCTGCAGGCGCTGCTCGGCATGGTGATAGATGATCGACGAGCCCAGCGGATACAGATCGAGCGTGACCGTACCGTTGTGGATTTCGCACTCGTGACCGCTGATCACGTCACTCGCACATTCGTCGAGCGCCGGAATCGTCACGCGGTGCGAATTGCGCAGGCTGCGGTTGATGATAATCGTCGCGGACTCGCCATCCTTGCCCGTGCGGTTGTAGGCCAGCACCTCGTCGTTGAGCGCAAAGGCCTTGATCTCGCCGTCGATCATAAATGGCAATGCACGGCGTACGGCGGAGGCGTTCTTGACAATAGCCAGCGTGTCGAAGTCGTGCAGTTGGTCCTTGGTCGGCAGTGTGCGGCGGTTGCCCGGATCGGTCAGGCCCTCCAGGCCGTATTCGTCGCCGTAGTAGATCGAAGGCACGCCTGGGAAGGTCATCTGCATGAGCGTGGCGAGCCAAAAGCGGCTCTTGGCCAGGCCCATCGAGTTCTCGTCCAGGCGCCACTTGCTGCGCTCGCACTCGGGCAGCTGTGACTCGTCGGGGCCGCCCCCGAGCACCGAGATGATGCGCGGGCGGTCGTGGCTCGACAGCAGGTTGAGCGCGCAGGACAGGGCTTCGCGCGGATAATTCTCGCGCAGGGTTTCGATATCCTCGGCTGCCTGGTAGGCGTTCTTGTAGCCCATCAAAAAGCCGATGACCATGTCGCGGAAGGGGTAATCCATGGCGGAGTCGAGTTCCGATCCCTGCAGGTAGCGACGCAGATGGCCATAGCTGATCTTATTGGAGGCGTCCTCCCAGACTTCGCCGAGCAACAGCGCATCAGGCTTCTCGGCGAGCACGGCCTTTTTGATCTCGGCCAGGAAGTCATCGGAAAGCTCGTCGGCCACGTCTAGGCGCCAGCCATGAGCGCCGGCACGTAGCCATTTACGAATCACGCCGTCCTTGCCCAGAAGCCGCTCGCGTACCAGCTCGGAGCTCTCATTAATTGCGGGCATGTTGCCCACGCCCCACCAGCAGTCGTACGAGCCGTCCTCGTGGAAATAAAACGCATCGCGCCATGGCGAATCCTCGCTCTGCCACGCGCCCACGCCGGGGTAGTTGCCGTAGCGGTTGAAATAGATGGAGTCGTCACCCGTATGGTTAAAGACGCCGTCCAGGATGATTGAGATGCCCAGCTTCTCGGCTGCCTGGCACAGCTCGGTAAAATCCTGCTCGGTGCCCAGGATCGGGTCGATCTTGGTGTAGTCGGCCGTGTCGTAGCGGTGGTTGCTCGCGGCTTCAAAAATGGGGTTGAGGTAGATGGCTGTAAAGCCCAGCTCGGCGATGCGAGGCAGGTCTTCCTGGATGCCCTTGAGCGACCCGCCGTAGAAGTCCCAGGTTTTGATGGAGCCGTCTTCGGCGCGCTCGTACACGGGCGGCTCGTTCCAGTCCTCGACCATGCGGCGCTGGATTCCGTTGCGTGGTTTTTCGACCTCGGCCAGCGTGCGCTCGCGCCAGTTTTCATCTCGGGCGTAGCGATCGGGGAAGATCTGGTAGACCATGCCACGCTCGTACCACTCGGGACGCACTTCGCGGTGCTTATAGACGGTAATCTGGAAGGACGGCACCTCGGCGTAGTCGTAAGTTACGCCCTCGCCACCGGTGCGACCCTGCGGTGCGCCCAAGCGGACCTCGGGCTGGCCCTCGATATTGCAGATAAAGCTGTACCAGATAAGACAGGACTCGGTACACTCAAGCTCTACGGTATAAATGCCGTCGCCCTCGTGCGTCATGGGATACAGAGACTCACCGATCTCATCTACCCAGGTGCGCAGCGTAAGCGTTGCCTGGTTGGGATCGGCATCCTCCAGAATCACGGAGAGCGAAAGGGTAGTTCCTGTGGTCACAGCGCCAAACGGAGTGCGAAACTGCGGAAGACGGCTGTTGTGTATCAATCTCATAATACGGTCCAGTTCAATAGAATCACGGCCTGCGGGCCATGGCTTTACGCACAAGTTGTAAGTATATCTGTTGTACACAGGCTGTATAAACAACATCCGTTTACCATCGGCGAACGGTTGTCCTAGAAAATCGTTTTACCACTACCTACAGAGAAGGGGCACCCAGTTGGAGCGCCCCTTGCTTAGGGTTTGATGAGGTTTTGAATCGTCTGCGTACTAGCGGCGCTTGCGGGTGGCCGTTGCCTTGCGGACGGAGGTCTTCTTGGTCGGAGCCTTTTCCTCGGTCGCGGCGACGGGGGAGACCGGGGCCTTCTTGGCGGGCTCGGGCTTGGCCTTTACCTCGGCCTTGGGCTCCTCTTTAGCGGCAGCGGGCTTGACCTCGGCTGCCTTCGGCTCAGGCTTGGCCTTTAGTGCGGTCTTGTCCTCGACCTTAGCCTCCGCTTTGGGAGCAGCAGCCTTGGTCGTGGACTTCTTGGCCGTCGTCGTTGCGCGCTTGCGCGTGGTGGTCTTGGCGGCCGGCTTGGCCTCGACGGTTACCTTGGCCTTGGATTCGGCGGGCGTCTCCTCGACTTTGGCGGCCGGCTTTGTGGCTGCCTTGGTTGTGGCGGCCTTCGTGGTCGTCGATTTCGTTGTTGTGGTCTTCTTGGCAGCTGTTGCCTTCTTGGCGGTCGCGGTCGTCTTCTTGGTAGCGGCCTTGGCCGGTGCCTTTGCCGCAGCCTTAGCCTCGACGGCGTCGGCCTTTACCTCGGGAGCAGCCTCGGCTTCGGCGGCCTTCTTGGCAGCTGCGGTGGTGCGCTTGCGCGAGGTCGTTGTCTTGACAGCGGTGGTCTTGGTTGCCGTCGCCTTGGCCGCTGTGGCCTTCTTGGCCGTCGTCTTACGAGTCGTGGTCTTCTTGGCCGCAGGCTTCGCAGCGGGCTTAGCCTCAGTCTCGAGAGCTGCCTCAATCTTCACCTTAGATTCAGCTTTAACCGGCTTCTCCTCAGCCTTGGGTTCCTCGACAACCGGCTCGGCCTTGGGCTTGGGCTCGGCCGCAGTCTCCTCAGCCACAACCGCAGGCTCGTCGACAACCGCCGCCGGCCTCTCAATCTCCGGGTGCATAAAGAAGTACAGGTCCAGATACTTGTCGGCCGAGCGCGTCCAGCTAAAGTCCTGGCTCATGGCCTGCGTGACCAGCTGGTTCCAAGCGTCGCGGTTATCCCAGAACAGGCGCGCCGCGCGGAACACCGCGTCGCCCATCTCGTCGCCGTTAAAGTTGCTAAACGAGAAGCCCGTGCCCTCGCCGGTAAACTCGTTGTACGGCTGCACGGTGTCCTTCAGGCCGCCGGTCTCGCGCACGATGGGCAGGGTGCCATAGCGCATGGCGATAATCTGCGACAGGCCACAGGGCTCAAACTTCGAAGGCATCAGGAACATGTCGGCGGCGGCATACATGCGCTGCGACAGCGCCGGATCGAACTCGATGCGCGCGGCCATGGTGCCGGGGTACTTGTCCTGGAAGTAGCGCAGACCGTCCTCGTAGTCGCGGTCGCCGGTACCCAGCACGGCCACCTGCACGCCGCCGGCCAGGATGCGGTCGAGTGCGTACATGACCAGGTCCATGCCCTTTTGGCGCGTCAGGCGCGTGACCATCACCATGAGCGGACGGTCGTCGCGAACCTCGAGCCCCAGCTCTTCCTGCAGCTTGGCCTTGCACACGGCCTTGCCGGAACGGTCCTCGACGGTGTAGTTGGCGGCAATGCGCTTGTCGGTCGCCGGGTCAAAGCCCGCCACGTCAATGCCGTTCAAAATGCCCTGCAGCGCATAGGAGCGCTCGCGCAGAACGCCGTCCAGGCCCTCGCCAAACTCGGGCGTCTGGATCTCGTTGGCATAGGTGGGGCTCACCGTAGTGATGGCGTCGGCATAGCGCAGCGCGCCCAGCATGTAGTTGATGCTGCAGGCATCGCAACGCAGCTGCGAGGCGGCCGCCGGAATATGCGCCACACCCAGAATGTCCTCCATCACGGTGTCGCTGAACTGGCCCTGGAACGCCACGTTGTGGATCGAGAACACGGTCTTGACACGGTCGTACAGCGGCAGGCCCTGGTAGAACTCGCGCAAGAACACGGGCGCCAGTGCCGTCTGCCAGTCATTGCAGTGGAGGATGTCACACTCAAAGCCGGCCGGCAGGTGCTGCAGGCTCTCGGTGATGGCCTTGGAGAAGAATGCAAAGCGCTCGCCGTCATCAAAGAAGCCGTACGGATAGTCGCGCGCAAAGTAACGCTCGTTGTCGATGAACATATACGTGACGCCGTCGTGCTCGAGCTTCTCGAGTCCGCAGTACTCATTGCGCCAGCCCAGGCTCACGTAAAAGTCGGAGAAGTGCTCCATCTGCGCCTTGTACTCGTCCTTGATGGTGGCGTACTTGGGCACCATCACGATGACCTCGGCGCCGGCGCGCACGAGCGCCGCAGGCAGCGAGCCCGCCACGTCGCCCAGGCCACCGGTCTTAACAAACGGTGCGCACTCGGCCGAGGCAAACACGATCTGCATCTTTTTGCTGGAATCTGCCATATTGTCTCCCATGTTGCAATTCGAGAATAGCCGCCTGGCGCTAACCGGGCGGCTATTCTACATGTTACGAGCGATGTTGCGGTGCCAACGTTAACGTACGATGGTGGTGTCGGAAGTTAACGGAGCCTTGCCCAGCACCAGGATGTTCTCGGGCGTGCCGCGAAGCTCGGTGTTGTTGGGAACCACGTTGTTCTTGTCCAGGATGGCGTTCTCGACGCGTGCGCCGCTCTTGATGATGCAGCTCTGGTTGATGATCGAGTTGGTCACCGATGCGCCTTCCTCAACCACAACGCCGCGCGACAGGATCGAATTGCGCACGGTGCCCTTGATGATGCAGCCGGCCGAGATGATCGAGTTGCACGCGTGGCTGCCGGTCGCATAGCGCGAAGGCGGCACGTCGTGAGCCTTGGTCAGGATCGGGCGCTCGGGATCGAAGAGCTGGTCGGCGACGGTCTGGTCGAGCAGGTCCATGCTGCGGCGATACAGCGACTTCTCGCTAAACACGCCCACGACCTCGCCCTTGTACTCGTAGCTGCACACGTCGATGTTGCCAAAGTCGCCCTGTAGTGCCTCGAGCAGGTCCAGATAGTCGGCGGCCTGGTAGTGGTCGATAATCTCGAGAAGCGTCTCGCGGTTGACGATGCAGCAGTCCATGGAGGCGTTGTCGCCGTACACGACGCCGGCGCTGACGCCCGTCAGACGGCCGTTCTCGTTGATCTGCAGCTTGGTCTCGTCATCTACGTTGCGCGTGGCCTTGCAGTACACCACGGTCATCTGGGCACCGGAGTTCTCGTGCGCCTCGATGATGGTGTTGAGGTCCATGTTAAAGATGATGTTGGTGCCCATCATCACAACATAGGGCTTGTCCGAGCGCTGGAACAGCGTCTTGTTGGAGATGATGTCGCGCAGCAGGAAGCGCATGCCGCCCTTGGTGGTGCCATACGCGTTGCCGGGCACCATGAACAGGCCGCCCTTCTTGCGGTCCAGGCCCCAGTCCTTGCCCGAGCCCACGTGATCGATCAGCGAGCGGTAGTTGCCCGGCATGACGACACCGACGGTCTTGATGCCGGCATTCATCATGTTGGACAGCGGGAAGTCGATCAGGCGGTAGCGGCCCAAAAACGGAACGGACGCGATGGGGCGGTCCTTGAGCAGCACGCTGCCGTAGGTCGAAGAGTAGTTAGCGGTGATATAACCGATGGCCTTGCGATTGATCATCGGATCATTCCCCCTTCCCGATAACGACGTCATTTCCAACGACGGCCGTATCCTTGGTGGTATCGACAGAGCCGAGCTTCACGCCCTCTTCGACCGTGGAGTTCTCGCCCAGAATAGCGCGGCAGATGTGCGCGCCGCTCTTAACGTGCGCACCCGGCAGCAGCACGGAGTCCTCGACCACGGCGCGCTCCTCGATGATGACATCGGTCGAAAGAATCGAGTGGCGAGCGGTGCCGTAGATCTTGCAGCCGTTGGAGACCAGGCAGTCGTCCAGGCGTCCGTCCGGGCCAATGTAGTGCGGCGGACGCGTGGTGATGTTGGACATGATGGGGAAGTGCTTGTCGAACAGATCGAACTCGGGGTTGTTGCCCAGCAGGTCCATCGAGGTCTCGTGGAAGCTGGCGATGGTGCCGACGTCCTTCCAAAAGCCGTGGAACTCGTAGCTGTACAGGCGCTTGCCCTCGCCGAGCAGCTTGGGGATGATGTCCTTGCCAAAGTCGTGGCTCGAGCGCTGGTCCAGAGCGTCCTCCTCGAGCGCCTCGATCAGCACATCGGCCGAGAAGATGTAGATGCCCATGGATGCGAGATTCGAATCGGGCTTATCGGGCTTCTCGGTGAACTTGGTGATGCGGCCGTCCTCGGGGTCGGTGGTCAGAATGCCAAAGCGGCTGGCCTCCTCCCACGGCACGGGCATAACGCTCACCGTGAGGTCGGCATTGTTCTCAATGTGCGTCTTGAGCATCTTGCGGTAGTCCATGCGATACAGGTGATCGCCCGAAAGAATCAGGACGTACTTGGGGTCGTTGGCCTTGATGTAGTCGAGGTTCTGCGTGATGGCGTCGGCCGTGCCCGCATACCAGGCGCCGCCGGTCTGCGTCTCGTACGGCGGCAGGATCGACACGCCGCCGTCGCGGCTGTCCAGATCCCATGCCTCGCCGGAGCCCACGTAGGCATGCAGCAGGTAGGGGCGATACTGCGTCAGAACGCCCACCGTGTCGATGCCCGAGTTGGAGCAGTTGGAGAGCGAAAAGTCGATAATGCGGAACTTGCCACCAAAGCTAACCGCCGGCTTAGCGATCTTTTGGGTGAGTGCCCCCAATCGGCTGCCCTGTCCTCCTGCGAGGAGCATCGCGATGCATTCTTTCTTACTCATCGATTTCTCCTTCTGTCATCGATGTTCCTAAACCCATTTGCGACGGGCGCGGCGCTCGGTCGCGCCCGTCAAGTAATGCCGTGCTGGCAAAGGGAGCTCGCGGCCTTTAAGCGTGCCAGATCTCGTCGCGGTACTCGCGAATGGTGCGGTCGCTCGAGAACCAGCCGCTCGAGGCGGTGTTGAGCAGGGCCTTGCGGTTCCAGGTCTCCTGGTCGCCGTAGCTGCCGGTAAGCTTTTCCCATGCATCCACGTAGCTGCGGAAGTCTGCCATGACCAGGTCGGGGTCGTTGTTGTTCATGAGCTCGTTGTAGATGCTCTCGAAGTTGCCCGAAAGGCCCGCAAAGGTGTTGTCCTTGAGCTCGTCCATCACGCGGCCCAGGCGCTCGCGGTCGCCGTTGAGGGTATCCCACGCAAAGTAGCTGTTAGATGCCCAGAGTTGCTCGACCTCGGGGGCGGTCAGGCCAAAGATGGCCTCGTTCTCGCGACCGGCAAGGTCGGCGATCTCGATGTTGGCGCCGTCGAGGGTACCCAGCGTAATGGCGCCGTTCATCATGAGCTTCATGTTGGACGTGCCCGAGGCCTCCTTGCCGGCCGTGGAAATCTGCTCCGAGATCTCGGCGGCGGGATAGATGAGCTGGGCGTTGCTCACGCGGAAGTTGGGGATAAAGCAGACCTTCATGACCTCGTTCACGCGGGGGTCGTTGTTGATGACGTCGGCCACGGAGTTAATGAGGCGGATGGTCTCCTTGGCAAAGGTGTAGCTCGAGGCAGCCTTGCCGCTAAAGATGAAGGTCGTCGGCGTCACGTGGAAGTTGGGGTCGGCGATGCGACGGTTGTAGATGTCCATCACCTTCATGATGTTCATGAGCTGGCGCTTGTAGGCATGGAAGCGCTTGACCTGAACATCGAAGACGGTGTTGGGGTCAATGACCAGACCGGTCTCGGCCTTGACGTAGGCGGCCAGTCGCTCCTTGTTGGCGCGCTTGGAGGCACCTACGGCCTTCAGGAACTCGGTGTCGTCCTTAAACTCCTTAAGCTTTTCCAGCTCAAAGGCATCCTTGAGCCAGCCATCGCCAATGGCCTCGGTCACGAGCTTGGCATAGGTTGGGTTGGCCTCGGCAAAGAAGCGACGGTGCGAGATGCCGTTGGTCTTGTTGTTGAACTTCTCGGGCGTCAGGGCATAGAAGTCCTTGAGCACGATGTTCTTGATAATATCGGAGTGGATCTTGGCCACGCCGTTGACGCTGTGGCTGCAGATCACGGACAGGTTGGCCATGCGAATCTCGCCGTCCCACAGAATGGCGGTCTGGCGCAGACGCTCCTGCCAGCCCTCCTGCGTGGTGTCGAAGGACTCGTGCCAACGACGGCTGATCTCGTCGATGATCTGGTACACGCGAGGGAGCAGCTTGGAGAACGTGCCGATGGGCCATTTCTCCAGAGCCTCGGGCAGGATGGTGTGGTTGGTGTAGCTCACGACCTGCGTCACGATGTTCCAGGCGTCGTCCCACTCGAGCTTCTTCTCGTCGATGAGGATACGCATGAGCTCGGGGCCGCACATGGCGGGGTGGGTATCGTTGGTATGGATGGCTACAAACTGCGGCAGCAGCTCCCAGTTCGCGCCGTGTTCCTTCTCAAAGGTGTCGAGCAGGCTGTAGATGCCGGCCGAAACAAACAGGTACTCCTGCTTTAGGCGCAGCAGACGGCCGTGCTCGCCGGCGTCGTTGGGGTAGAGGATGGCGCTGATGGCCTCGGCCTCGGCGCGCTCGGCATCGGCCAGGGCGTAGTCGCCGCGGTTAAAGGCCTCCAGGTCAAAGTGCTCCTCGACCGGCTCGGCAGCCCATACGCGCAGCTTGTTGACGGTCTCGCCGGCATAGCCCACAACGGGGATGTCATAAGGGACGGCCAGGATATCCTGCGTGTCCACCGTGCGGTAGAACGTGCGGCCGTTCTCCTCAAAGCCCTCAACGTGACCACCAAATTTAATGGTCACGGCCTTGTCCTGACGGCGGACCTCCCAGGGATAGCCGTGGGTGAGCCACTCGTCGGTGGCCTCGACCTGGCTGCCGTTGACGATCTCCTGCTTAAACAGGCCGTAGCGGTAGCGCATGCCGTTGCCGTAGCCGGCAATGCCCTCGGCTGCCATGGAATCCAAGAAGCAAGCGGCCAGACGGCCCAGGCCGCCGTTGCCCAGTGCCGGATCGGGCTCCTGGTTCTCGATGACGGACAGATCAAAGCCCATGTCGTCGAGTGCCTCGGCGACCATATCGCGTACGCCAAAGTTGAGCAGGTAGTTGTCGAGCAGGCGGCCGATCAAAAACTCGATCGAGAAGTAGTACACGCGCTTCTTGCCCTCGGCGGTGACGCGGGCGTCACTCTTGGTGGCAACGGTGCGGGCCTTTTCGGCCACGAGCTTGGCCAGGGCGTTAAAGCGGTCGAGGTCGCTGGCGGCCTCGACGCTCTTGCCGCTGATGCTCATGACGGCATCGCGATAGAGCTCGGTAAACTCCTGCTTGTTGTCGAAGATCTTATTCATACGTTCCTTTCCCCCGGGGATGTTTCTCCCGGAACGGTTATGACATCTATCCTACGCCCCGTCGGGGCGGGTAAATGCAAAGGTAACTGCTTTGTTACGCATCCTTGACAGACGACGTAACAGAAGCAGGCTTGGCCTTGGGAGCAGCCTTTTTGGTGGTTGTCTTTTTGGCCGTGGCGGGCTTGGTTGCCTTGGCCTTCGCCTTAGCCGGAGCCTTCTTGGCGGCCGCGGGCTTGGGCTTCACCGAGGACGTGCGCTTCTTGGGCGCAGCCTTGGGGGCCTCGACCACGGGCGGCTTATAGCTGCTGGGGCCGCGGCGCTTAAGCACCACGCCAGCCAGGCCGGGTACCTTAATCTCAATGGAGTCCATCTGCCCGTTCCAGGGATAGGGTTCGCTCGAGCAGGTGTAGGGCTCATCGCCGGCATAGCCGCTGCCGCCAAACTCGGGACGGTCGGAATCGAAGATGACCTCCCAGTCGCCCTCGCGCGGCACGCCCACGCGGAAGCTCTCGTAGCTTGCCGGATCAAAATTGATCAGGATCACCAGGTCGTCATCGACGTCCTCGCCCTGGCGCACAAAGCTCACGATGGACTGCTTGGAGTTATCCGCATCGATCCAGGTAAAGCCGTCGTCGGTGTAGCCACGCTCGTACAGGGCGGGCTCGGCGGTGTACAGGTGGTTGAGCGCCTTGATAAACGCCTGATGATGACGGTGGGTCTCGTACTCCTCGGTCAGGAACCACTGGATGGACTCGTAGTAGCGCCACTCAATAAACTGGCCGATCTCGTTGCCCATAAAGTTGAGCTTGGCGCCAGGGTGCGTCATCTGGTAGAAAGCCAGCGTGCGCAGGCCGGCAAACTGACGCCACCAGTCGCCCGGCATGCGGCCGATCAGCGAGCACTTACCGTGGACGACCTCATCGTGGCTCAGCGGGCAGATGAAGTTCTCGGTAAAGGCGTACATGATGGAGAACGTGAGCAGCCCGTGGTTGCCGGGGCGCCACGGAAAATCGGTCTGCATGTAGTGTAGGGTGTCGTTCATCCAGCCCATGTCCCACTTGTAGTGGAAGCCCAGGCCGCCGTCCTGCGGCGGATAGGTCACGAGCGGCCACGCGGTGGACTCCTCGGCCATCATCATCACGTCGGGGAAGCGCGCCTCTACGGCGCAGTTGACCTGACGGATAAATGCGCTGGCGTCCAGGTCCTCCTCGGTACCGTACTTGTTGAACTTCTTTTGCCCCGGATCGTCAATGCCAAAGTTGAGGTACAGCATACTGGACACGCCGTCCATACGAATGCCGTCAACGTGGAAGTTCTCGAGCCAGTACAGCACGTTGGAGACCAGGAAGGAGCGGACCTCGCCACGGGCGAAGTCGAACTTGTGCGTGCCCCAGTTGGGGTGAATCTCGTGCTCAAACAGCATATGGCCGTTAAAGGTAGCAAGGCCGTGGGAGTCGGCGCAAAAACCGCCGGGCACCCAGTCCATGATCACGCCGATGCCCGCCTCGTGGCACGCATCGATAAAGTGCATGAGCTGCTGCGGGTTGCCGTAGCGCGACGTGGCGGCGTAGTAACCGGTCGTCTGGTAGCCCCAGGAGCCATCGAAGGGATGCTCCATAAGCGGCATGACCTCGATATGCGTATATCCCATGTCGCGCACGTAGTCCACGAGCTCCACCGACAGGTCGTCGTAAGTGTAGAACTCGCCGCGCTGCGCGGGGAAGGGATCCATGGGGCCGGGATAGTTGCCAAACTCGTCTGGATCGCCCTGCGGCGCGTCGCCGTGGCGCTTCCACGAGCCAATATGCACCTCGTAAATGTTGAGCGGCTGCGACATGTGGTTGTGGTCGGCGCGGCGCTTGAGCCACGCGGCGTCGTTCCACTTGTAGCCATCGAGGGTCCATAGCACGCTGGCGGTACCCGGAGGGCACTCAGCCTTAAAGGCGTACGGATCGGCCTTGTAGAGCTTTTCGCCCTCGTTGGTCTCGATAAGGTACTTATAGAGCTGGCCCTGCTCGGCGCCAGGAATAAAGCCTTCCCAGATAGCGCTTGTATGCACGGGCACCAGCGGGTTGGCTTCCTCATCCCAATTATTAAATTCGCCAATGACGTGAACGCTCTTTACATCGGGCGCCCAAACGCAAAAACGCCAGCCGCGCGTACGGTTTTGCGTATCGGGATGCGCGCCCATCTTTTCCCAGCTGCGCTCCCACGTGCCAATGCCAAACAAATAGACATCGTCTTTGGTGAGCTCCGGTGCGTGCGGGGCGGCTTTACGGGTAGCGGGCTTTTTGGTTGCTGGCTTTAGCTTTGTATCGCTCACGTTTGATCCCATCATGACGCGGCAGCGTGTTGCCTTGGTGACTAGATGCGAAAGGTCCAAGGCTGCACGAATCGAAGGGACGGCGAAGTTTCTGTGATTCGTTCCACCTCGCGTGCTCGGTGGAACTTTCGGCAGAAACTACGATAACACCTGTGCGTTAGTTTTATGGACGAAAGCGGATTTGCTGGAGCGTTTAATCGGTAAGCGACATGTTTATACCACTGGCAGAATTGCCGTGGTAAAACTCTTGACAGTTTTACCAATTTGGGTTTCAAAATTGTTTGGCTGACGTTTGGTAAAACGTTTTTAGCAGGATGTTTACCATTTGATATCGAAAGGTTCGTTTATGTCCCAGACCGCCGCCCACAATGTCGCTTTTATTTTCGATTGCGACGGCACGCTGGTTAATAGCACCCCCGTTTGGGCCTATGCCCAGCCCGAGTTATTGCACCGCCACGGAGTTGACGTGACCGTGGATGACTTTGCCCAATTTGAGCACCTGTCGCTGGAGGACGAGTGCCAGGCCTACCACGACACGTGGGGCATTGGCGCGAATGGCGAAGAGCTGTATCGCGAGCTGCGCGAGATTTTGATTGATGGGTACTCCAAGGTGCCGCCGCGTGAGGGGCTCCTGGCATTTTTGGAGCAGGCAAAGGCGGCGGGCATTGCCATGTGCGTTGCCACGTCCACGCCGGCCGAGCTGGTACAGTCCGCGCTCGCTGGTGCCGGGCTTGACGCTTACATGGAGTTTGTTACCACGACGGGCGAGGCAGGACGCTCCAAACAGTTCCCCGATGTGTACGAGCTGGCGCTGCGTCGCCTGGAAGAGCGCCACGGGTGCAAGTTTGAGCGCGCATGGGTGTTTGAGGACGCTGTCTTTGGCCTTAAGAGCTCTGGCACCGCTGGCTTTAAGCGCGTGGGCATCTATGACCCGCACGGCCGCATGAAGCGCGACGAGGTTCGCGACAACTGCGATATCTTTATCGACAGCTATGAGGAGCTGGATCTGGCCCGCGTGCTTTCGTTTGAGGGATAGGCGATGGCTGTGGCTTGCAAGGTATTAGTTGTCTGCGGCTCGCCCGTGGTGGCGAGCACAGATCTGTTGCGAAGGCTAGCAGGGGAGTGCGACCACGTTGTCGCCGTGGACCGCGGGCTCGACGCACTGCTGGGCGCTGGCCTGGGCTGCGACGTATATGTGGGGGATGCCGACACGGTAAGCGATGCGGGCCGAGAGTTGGTCGATGCCGCCACCGACTTTGAAGTTGAGCGCCACGACCCGTACAAGGACTATACCGATCTGGCGCTGGCGCTCGATTCCGTCCGCCGTCGCTGGCCGGGTGCCGAAGTGGTTGCGACCTGCGCCACCGGCGGCCGTCCTGATATGGCGCTATCCGTACTGGGGCTGCTCACAGGCTACGAGGATGCCCCTGTCTGGATTGCCGAAGACAAGGTGGTCGCCCGCATCCTTCGCGCAGGCGAGTCGTGGACCATCGAAGGCCACGAGGGCAGCACCTTCTCCATCATCGCCATAGCCCCTGGGACGGCGGTAAGCGAACACGGCCTAGAGTGGGAACTAGATCACGCCCCGCTGGGCCTGCTAGCCGACACGGGCATCAGCAACGTCGTCAGGTCAACAGCCACGATCAAAGTCCGCACCGGCTCCGCCATAGCTTACCTCTACATGTAAGGTCTATCGCATCAGGGTTTTATCGAGACGGTGGATAGAAATAAGCGCTCGAAGAGTGATTATTTCTGCCCCGTCCCAGGAAAACCCGTAAGTAAGAGATTCAACCCAAAAAAGTCCTTGCATCAAAGAAAGTCTTCCCTTATAGTACTACTTCGTCACGGGGGGCGTAGCTCAGCTGGGAGAGCGCTTGACTGGCAGTCAAGAGGTCAGGGGGTTCGATCCCCCCGTCGTCTCCACCATCGTGAATGCAAAGGCCTTCGGTATTCCGAAGGCCTTTTTTTATGCCAAAATATCTTGCGCCGCAATCCCTTCCTATGCCAACAAGAAGTTGCACAATTTATTTCACATGTCTGTACATAGTTTGTTAGACAAACGCGATTAACAGTGCATCTCTCTGCTCCGTCTGGGCTTCAGGAACGCCCCTAATCACCGCCATTACCTCAATAAGCTGCATCAATGTGAACAACATCCCAAAACAACACCGTTGAACACGCTAAATGAACGATATGTTGTCCGTCATTAGCCAAATCAGTTTTGCGACCAGCTTGTGCTAAGATACCTAACGTTACATGAGTTCAACTGCGCTCACGGCTTTAGCAAGCCACAAAGCGCAGGGTCGATCAGCATCCGGCCGTAACGGCGGTGCTAGAAACACCACGAGCTCCAATAAGAAGGTCATGCGGCTCTTTTAATTTGCGTTGATTTATTTATGAGATGCAAATTCTAGAAGTTCGTATGACAAATCGTAGCAGTCCTACAGCTGTTTGCGTGCGGTCCAGTTTTGTACCCGCTTGACTGGGTCGCACGCAGCTAGCTGGGGACGCGGTCTTTTTGCGATACACGTCCGCGTCTCTAGCCACTGCACTCATACATACCGTTCACGGTGGGGCAGAGCCACGTGCTTGTCTAACTGGGCTCAGGGTTTGAATATGGAGCGCCTTCGCGCACAAGCGCCCTGGCGAAGCCATAGCCAAACCCCGTGAGCCACACGTAAGACAGCAAGGGGGTGGTGCTCGTGTGGTATGTGATCCAGGTCATTAACGGTCGCGAAGACGTAATGCGCGAGCGCATCGAGCGTATGGTGCCGGCTGGCGCCATGCAGGAGCTCTTTTATCCCCAATTTCAAACCGAGATTAAGGTACACGGCGAATGGGTCGATACGACCAAGCCGCTCTTTCCCGGTTATCTTATCTGCGATACGTCAGATCCCCGCACCGTGCAACAGTATCTGCTGCGGATGGACGACTTTGCCCGGGTGCTATCCCAGGACGGTCGGTTTGTGCCGCTGGCAAAAGAAGAGGTCCAGCTTATTGGCGGCTTTACGCATAGGGGAGACCGCGTAGTGCCCATGAGCGAGGCCCTAAAAGACGGTGACCAGGTCGTAGTGACGGCAGGTCCGCTGCTGGGGCACGAAGGCCTTATCAAAACCATTAACAGACGCAAGAGCACTGCTTATTTGGAGCTCGACCTGTGCGGCCGACGCGTAACTACGCGCGTTGGCCTTGCCGTGCTTTCGGCGGAATAGCGTGTATTGCGAAACCTTAAAAAGGCGATCGCCTAGCCGTGGGCGGTCGCTAAACAGAATAGGGAGGATCCCCGGCCCGGGGACGAAGTGTTGGAAGAGAACGTGTCGGATAAAACAGAATATGTAAAGGATGCGCCCGTGGATGCGGCACCGATTGATCAAGTTAGGGATTGGCGGGCAGACTCTCAGACTCCTGTTGCTACGGAGTTTCCTCTCCCCGTTGAGAACCCTGCTCCGGCGCAAGGCTTCGTTGCGACAGGAAGCTATAGGGCGCCTGCTGCCGATCCCAACGCTGCTGCCCCCAGGAAAGGTGGGCCAGGCTACTTTGCCTTCAAGCGAGCCTTCGACATTGTATTTTCTGCTGTGGTCTGCGCGGTGTTGGCCGTCCCCGTTGTAGCTGCATGCGTTGCCATTGAGATTGACTCTCCCGGCAAACCGTTTTTCCGTCAAAAGAGAGTCGGTAAAGGCGGTAAGCCTATCTATATTTTCAAACTCCGCACCATGGTTTCTGATGCTCACGAGCACCCAGAGAAGTACATGACCCCTGAGCAGCTGGCACAATGGCGGCGTGAACAGAAGGTCGACAATGACCCGCGCATTACGCACGTGGGCCGCTTTCTTCGGCACACTTCGCTCGATGAGCTGCCGCAGTTCATCAACGTACTTACGGGCGATCTATCCGTCATTGGACCAAGGCCTGTGACACTCGAGGAGACCTTCGAGTACGGTGACGCCCGCGACGAAGTGCTTGCATGTAAGCCTGGCATTACTGGCTGGTGGGCAGCGACAGATCGCAACGACTCAACGTGGGGGAGCGGTCAGCGTCAGGCACGCGAGCTCTTCTATGTACGACACCAGTCGTTCGGTCTTGACGCTCGCGTGTTTGTAAAGACCTTCAAGGCGATGAGGAAGGGTAAGTAGATGGGTCGCCCCTCATTCAAGGAATCAAAAACAGCCATCGTGATTATTGCCTGGAACTCGGATCATTTCATCGGTGCATGCGTTGAATCGGCGCTTTCTCTAAGATGTCGAACCCTTGATGTCTGGGTTGTGGACAACGGCTCGAGTGACTCCACGCCCGATATTCTTTCAGCTCTTGCTAAGGACGATAAAAGGCTACACGTTATCTCTGCTGGTAGAAATCTCGGTACAACGGTGTCTCGTAACTTAGTTTTGAAGCAGTTGAGCGTTGATACCGATTATATTTGCATTCTCGATTCTGATACCGTCGTGAACCAGTCGGCCTTTGAGTGTTTGGCGGCAGTGCTTTCTGATAGCTCTGTCGGGGTTGTCGGGCCCACGATGATTAACTCCTCCGGCGAGACACAGCTCTCCGGTAGGGCCTTGCCCACTTTGCCTATTAAGCTAGCGAAAGCATTTCCCTTCGGTGAATTTGCACAAAAGGCCGCTGATTTAGAGATTCCAAGTACTTCAGTTGTACGAGGTCTGCAAGACGTTGGCTATTTACTTTCGGCTTGTTGGTTTATACCGCGCGAGACTCTCGAAGTCGTAGGCTTTCTTGATGAAAAGATATTCTATGCGCCCGAGGATGTCGATTGGTGCTTGAGATGTCATGAGTCAGGGCTTCGGGTCGTTCGTTGCTATGAGGCTTACATCGTGCATGAATATCAACGCCTTTCGCACAAAAAGCTTTTTAGTAAAACTAATTTTGAGCATATTAAAGGGCTTTTATATTACTTTGCAAAACATCGTTATCTGATTAAGGCCCCGGAGCTGCAGAAAGGCCCATTTAATGCTTAGTAGGGATCTTATTTTCTTTTACATAGATGCCTTGGGCCGTTCTTGCCTTGGGGGCAATTTATGAAATATCTTTCACGGATTCTCGCGTCAAACCATCGTTCTGATGGAATTCATGTCCTTTGTTATTCTGAAGCTTGGGGACAGGGCGGTGTTGAGACGTTCCTAATGTCGATATTTCGACGTTGGCAGGGTAAGGGGTTCTATTTTACGCTTTTCTCCTGCTGGGACTGGAACCTTGCGCTAGATGCTGAACTCGAGGCATTGGGGATTGATCGTTTCACAGTTTTCCCCGACAGCAAGCCCGGGCAGGTGAAGCGCCTTTGCGAGGGCTCTGCTGCTTTCGGTGCGTTAATCAACGAGATTCGTCCCGACGCCGTCTACGTTAACACCATGAACGGGATGGGCTTCCTTTATTCCGAGGTCGCACAGAAACACGGCGTTCCTGTGCGAGTGGTGCACTCGCACAACTCGGCCTTCGGGTCAGGGCAGGCTGTCGTCAAGGCCGTCATGCACAGCTTCGGCAGGGCCGCGTTCGGCGGTAGCGCCACTGTTCGCCTCGCCTGCTCCGCCGACGCAGGGCATTACCTCTTCGGTGCCCGCCCCTTCGAGGTCGTGAACAACGGCATCGACACTTCGCGCTTTGCCTTCGACCCTGCTGCTCGCACCGAGATACGCTCGCGTTTCGGCATTCCACAAGACACGGTGTTGTTCGGCAGCGTGGGTCGCATCGCAGAGGCGAAAAATCCGCTTTTCCAGATAAGGACTTTCGCCGAGGTCTTACGCGCCGTGCCCGGTGCTTACTACCTGATGGTGGGTGACGGCGATATGAAGGGCCAGGTTAAAGCGTTGATTCGGGAACTCGGTATCAATGACAGAGTGATCATGCCTGGCTACCTTCCCGATCCCGCCCCCGTTTACTCAGCCCTCGATTGCTTCCTTATGCCCTCCTTATTCGAAGGTCTTGCCATTGTGCGCATTGAGGCACAATGCGCGGGATGCCGCATTGTGTGCTCCGAGGCTCTCCCTCCTGAGGCCCATGTATCTGATGCCGAGGCCTTGCTGCCGCTTTCCGCCGGTGAGCGAGCATGGGCTGAGAAGGCAGTCGAGATGTCGTACATGGATGTTGACAGGCCTGCGTACGCTGCGTCGGTGCGTGAGGCAGGCTTCGATGCCGATGACACTGCCCGAATAGTTGCTGGAGTTCTAATAGGAGGTAAAAATGCCTAATTATTTGACCCCAAACGAAGTTAAGGCAGAGGAGCTCGCAATGCTTGTCGAGTTCGGGGACCTTTGCAAGAGGGAGGGGCTTAGATACTCGCTCGCTGGCGGCACGCTGCTGGGTGCGGTGCGTCATAAAGGATTCATCCCTTGGGACGATGATATCGATGTGTCCATGCCACGTCCCGATTTTGATAGTCTGGTCGCACTTGCGCGCTCAGGGGCTTTGCCGATAAACCGTTCACTTGAACCTTATTCGGGCAACTGGGGACATCCGGTTTTTCTGAAATACATTAATCGCAATATCGCTGTGGATGCCCATTACGAGAACGGGGAAGGCTTTCTCTGGATGGACGTTACTCCCGTCGAGGGGCTTCCCGCCGACGAGAAAGAGCTTGCTCGCATATACAAGCGAGCTGGTAGGCTCCAACGGATTCTCATGTTCTGCAAAGCAGACTCTAAGGAAGGAAAGACACGGCTGAAACGCGCTTTTAAGCGACTATTTGTGCCTGTTGTAAATGCTGTAGGGGCTTTCGACCGCTCGATCTCCAAGCTGGACGATCTGGGAAGGGGATGCGTTTTCGGGAGCACCCCTTGGGTTGGCTGCACAGTATGGGGTCTATACGGAACGGGCGAGCGATACTCCTACTCGGGCTGGGAAGAAACTGTTCAACTCGAATTTGAGGGACAGAAGCTTAACGCGATTTCCTGCTGGGATGCTTATCTTTCGGGTCTCTACGGCGACTATATGCAGCTGCCACCCGAGGACAAGCGCATAACGCATGAGATTAAGGCATGGAGAACCAATGATACTGAAAAATAAAGATACCTCAGTGACCGCCGTAATATTCGCCGGCGGTGTCGGGACGAGAATGCATTCGAAGGACCTTCCGAAGCAGTTCCTTCGCATACATGGCAAGCCGATAATTGCGTGGACTATAGGCGTCTTCGAGAAGACACCTCGCATCGACAATGTCGTTGTTGTGTGCAATGCCAACTGGCTCGACTACTGCCAAAGCATTATTAGCGAGTTCAGTCTGAACAAGGTAAGAGCCGTTGTCGCTGGTGGCGAGACGGGTCAGCTCTTCATCCACAACGGCCTTTTGGCCGCAGCGAAACTATCCGACCCGAAGAAGACGGTAGTACTCATTCACGATGGCGTTCGTCCTCTCATCGATGCAGGCACCATCGAGCGCAACGTGGCCTCGGTGGAGGAGTTTGGCTCCTCCATCACATGCGTTAAGGCGAAGGAGACTATCTTGGTTAAAGCCGACGACGGAGTAGAGATCGTCCCACGTGAGAACGTGTTGCTGGCTCGTGCCCCGCAGGGATTCTGGTTGAGCGACATCCTGGCCGCACATAAAATGGCACTTGACGCGGGCGAAACTGGCTGCATCGACTCTGCAACAATGATGAAAGCGCAGGGAAATGACTTACACCTAATCGTTGGGCCCGATGAGAACATAAAGATAACCACTCAAGACGACTACTATTCGATGCGCTCCATCCTTGATTCACGCGAGAACAACCAGCTATATGCAGAGGGGGAAGATGAATAATGGGTGCATACGGGATAAACAACACCCTTGAGGCAGACTTCGCAGGAATAGATCGTGAGCTGATCGCCACCTTATCGGGTAAAGTCCTTGCCGTCTCCGGCGCCACAGGGTTCTTGGGGTCCCTGCTCGCTCGTCTCGTTATTTGGGCCAACGACAAGCTAGGATTGGGCACGAGACTAATCTTGTGTGTTCGTAACGCCGCTAAACTCGACGTCATCATGCCCGGAATTGCCGCTAGGGAGGATGTTACTGTCGCAGTAGTTGATTTCTCCGAGCCTTGTGCGGCTCTCATGTTAGCGCCGGAATAATTTAGCCAAATATAGTCGGCCGAGATTGACCAATCCCGGCCGACCCATTTTAGCCAACACGCCCGCATCTATGACTTTCCTATCGCATTCCTACATCCCCTCGGGCTGGA